>JGI24025J20009_10000657_pt1 | contig 26699 bp, 21 predicted proteins | sample Cruoilmetagenom3_FD_20009 | JGI IMG/M metagenome (IMG submission 20009) | reverse complement strand
GCCTTTTGCACTGGGCAGGATCTTGGCGATGCCAGCAGTGCTGGCGCGCCGGATATGGAGCGCACTTTGCGCGACGAATACACCCCCATGTTGGAATCGGTTGTGGAGTGCCCGGTGCCGACCATTGCCGCCGTCAACGGGCCAGCTGCCGGGGCGGGCCAGTTTGGCGCTGGCAACCGATGTGGTGATTGCCAGCGAAAGCGCCTATTTCTTGCAAGCTTTCACCCGGATCGGGTTGATGCCGGATGCGGGTGGAACATGGTTTCTGCCGCGCCAGATTGGGTTGGCCAAGGCGATGGGCGCGGCATTGTTTGCCGATAAGATTACCGCCCGGCAGGCTGATGACTGGGGCATGATCTGGGAGGCCATTGGGGATGAGGGGTTCGAGGCGCATTGGCGCGCCCGGGCCGGTCAGCTGGCATCGGGACCAACAGCCGCTTATAGCGCGGTGAAAAAGGCCATCCGCGGCACGTATGATAACAACTTGCCGGATCAGCTGGCAACCGAGGCGCATTTGCAGGGCGAATGCGGTCGGACACGGGATTTCCGCGAAGGCGTGGTTGCCTTCATGGAAAAGCGTCCCGCGAAATTCGAGGGGCGCTGAAGGTTCGGTTCGGGGCTGAACAAACTGAGGATCGTTTCAAGGCTGGATGCCGATGGCATCCCTGCCAATTTGGCCGTGCTTTCCAACAGGACGACATCAACTTTCGTCGCATCCGGACCTATCAACCGTCCAGCAAGAGCAAATTCGTCTTTGCCGCTGCCACCGGTCGCCGACATACAGAACGTCATTGCCAACGCCGCCGCCCAGAAAATCAACGTTGCCGGTCAGGTGTCACGTTATCCGGCGTTGCAATTCGATCAACGAAGCATCAAATTCGGGTCCGGCGTTCACAACAACAAGAAAGGCCGCGCCATCGGCTGAAACCGTCGCGGTGCCGTCATCATCTAACTGCGAGGTGATCTCGGGGCTTTGGCCGTCGAACGAATACCCGATGACATCAGTGACGGAATCGAAATCAGTGATGGTGGCCGGCGCGCCCGTTGCGATCCAGTCGCCGCTGGCAAACAGGTCCGCGCCCTCGCCGCCGGTTACCGTGTCATGCGAACCAAACAAAATCTCGTCATCACCGGTTCCGGCATCAACGAGGTCACCTTCATCCGTGTCCGTTCGATAATCAAATGTAACGTTCACGCCAGTCGGATCATCTGCGGCNAGCAGCGAGGCCTGATACACTGGCNCGTCCAGGATTGCGGCCGAGACGATCCTGTCATCNCCGCCNTCGCCGTGGATATTATCAGCGCCATCGTCACCGATGATCAGGTCATTATCAGCCCCACCGCGCAAAAAATCATCGCCATCGCCGCCAAAAACCCCATCTGCATGGTCACCGCCGAAAAGCGCATCATCGCCGGACCGTCCGATTAACAAATCATCGCCACCCTTGCCAAAAAAATGGTCATCACCCTGATTTCCTTGCAGAAGATCGCCATTTTCGCTGCCGGTCACGTTCAACCCGTCATCCCCCACCGGATCCTCCACTTCGGTCATATCTTCGCCAAAAGCGGATGACACCGCAGCCAAGGTAGCAATGCCAAGAAGGAGCCCCAGAATCATGGTGGTTTCCAACGTGATTAATTGGTTAACAGATGCGTTAAGCTTGGAGAGGTTGACCGCGCCTGTCAAATTTTCGACCTTTATTGTTGCAGTCAGGGCACTAATGGGTCGAAATTGCCAATATTGCATAGAAAAACGCCCCGAACCGGCGGGCTCGGGGCGTTCAGAAAGAGGGTTCTTTCTGGTGTGTTAACGGTTTTCAATATCCACATAGTCGCGCTGGGTTTCCCCCAGATACAACTGGCGCGGACGACCGATCTTGTTCTGTGGGTCGGCAATCATTTCCTTCCACTGCGAAATCCAGCCAACCGTGCGCGATAACGCAAAGATCGGGGTGAACATCGAGGTCGGAAAACCCATCGCCTCAAGGATAATGCCGGAATAGAAATCGACATTCGGGAACAGCTTTTTTTCGATGAAATAGGGGTCGCTTAGCGCGACTTTTTCCAGTTCTTTGGCGACTTGCAGCAGTTCGTTATCCTCGACACCCAGCAAATCCAACACTTCGTCAGCAGATTGCTTCAGAACCGTGGCACGTGGGTCGGTGTTCTTATAGACCCGGTGGCCGAACCCCATCAGGCGGAACGGATCGTTCTTATCCTTGGCGCGGGCGATAAATTCCGGGATGCGATCAACGCTGCCAATTTCACGCAGCATTTCCAGACAGGCCTGATTGGCACCGCCATGTGCCGGCCCCCACAAACAGGCAACCCCGGCCGCAATACAGGCAAACGGGTTCGCCCCCGAAGACGAGGCCAGCCGCACGGTTGAGGTTGATGCGTTCTGTTCGTGATCCGCATGCAGGGTAAATATCCGGTCCATGGCACGGGCCAGGATCGGGTTCACTTGATATTCTTCGCAAGGCACCGAAAAGCACATGCGCAGGAAATTGGACGCATAATCCAGATCGTTGCGCGGGTACACAAAAGGCTGACCAACCGTGTATTTGAACGCCATCGCAACAATTGTGGGCATCTTCGCAATCAGCCGGTGCGAGGCGATCTCGCGTTGGCGTGGATCGGAAATATCGGTGCTGTCATGATAAAACGCTGACATTGCCCCAACCACACCAGTAATGATCGCCATCGGATGCGCGTCGCGGCGGAAGCCCCGGAAAAAGTTGATCATCTGTTCATGCACCATGGTGTGGCGCGTAATGGTGGTTTCGAAATTTTCCAGTTCAGCCGCTGTCGGCAGGCTATCGTAAAGCAGCAGATAACACACTTCCAGATAGTGTGATTTGTTCGCCAGCTGGTCGATCGGATAACCGCGATGCAGCAATTCACCCTTGTCGCCATCAATAAAGGTGATGGTGCTGTCGCAAGACGCGGTAGAGGTAAAGCCGGGATCATAGGTGAAAACGCCCGCCGTCCCGTAAAGCTTACGGATGTCGATCACGTCGGGGCCGGCGGTTGGCGAAAACATGGGCAGCTCGTAGGATTCGCCATTCACGGTAAGCGTGGCAGTTTTCACATTGTCTGTCATAGATATCCCTTCCGGTTACAGGCACGGGGGCGCGGTTTCGCCTGACCCGTGCGGGTCGTGCCTGCGCTATGGCGCGCAGGTTTAGGTGGTAGCGGTTCAGCGTTACCCGAATGTGAAGGTCGGGCTTAGCCAGCAGCGTCCGTCAACCGGGCCAGGGTTTCTTCACGCCCCAGCACCAGCATCATGTCAAAAACCGAAGGCGTTACAGCGCGCCCGGCCAGGGCCGCACGCAGTGGCCCGGCCAGCTTGCCAAACTTGGTTCCCTGGTCTTCAGCAAAAGCACTCAGGGTCGCCTCCAGATCGTCTCGGGTCCAGCTAACATTTTGCAACTGCGGCGTCAATTCACTCAGTATACTATTGGATACAGACGCCAGCGCTTTTGCTGCCTTTTCATCCCGAGAGACGGGGCGGGATGTCAAGGCAAAGTGAGCCTTTTCAAGAAGTTCCGGGAAGGTTCTGGCCCGATCCTTTAGGCAGTACATCGCCTGTTCCAGACTGTCGCCCTGGGCCTGTGTCAGGGGGGGCTGACCGGCTGCCGCCAGGTAAGCCTGAATCTCATGCCGCAATGCGGCATCATCCATCACCGCAATATGCTGCCCACACAGATTTTCCAGCTTTTTCAGATCCAGCCGCGCCGGACTTTTGCCAATCCCGTTCAGATCAAACCAGTCACGCGCCTGCTCATCGGTAAAAAATTCGTCATCACCGTGGCTCCAGCCCAGACGGGCCAGATAATTGCGCATTCCAGCGGCGGGATATCCCATGGCCTGATATTCCTGCACCGCCAACGCGCCATGGCGTTTGGACAGTTTTTTGCCATCCGGCCCGTGAATCAGCGGGATATGCGCCCAAACCGGCACCTCCCAGCCCATCGCCTGATAGATCATCATCTGGCGCGCGGCGTTGTTCAGGTGATCATCGCCGCGGATCACATGGGTCACCCCCATATCGTGATCATCGACCACCACCGCCAGCATATAAACCGGGGTGCCGTCACTGCGCAGCACAATCATATCGTCCAGCTGATCGTTGCGGATGGTAACATCACCCTGAACCTGGTCGTGAATCACGGTGTTGCCCTGCTGCGGCGCGCGGATTCGGATGGCAAACGGCGCGTCCGGGTGGGTTTCCGGCGCAGCATCGCGCCAGGGGCTGCGAAACAACGTACTTTGCCCTTCGGCACGGGCGTTCTCGCGAAAGGCAGCGATTTCGTCCTGGGTCGCGAAGCACTTAAAGGCCGTGCCAGCCTCAAGAAGTTGGTTGGCCACCTCGGCGTGGCGGGTGGCGCCGTCAAACTGGCTAATGACGTCGCCATCATGGTCCAGACCCAGCCAACTCATGCCTTGCAGGATGGCGGTCGTCGCTTCGAGGGTGGAGCGCGCCCGGTCAGTGTCTTCGATCCGCAGCAGGAATTTACCGCCACGCCCACGGGCATAAAGCCAGTTGAACAGCGCTGTCCGCGCGCCGCCAATATGCAGAAATCCGGTGGGTGACGGGGCGAAACGAGTGACGACACGATCAGTCATGAGCGGGCTTTTACCTTTTGGTAACCAGATGCGGGATAAGTTTGAGCCTGTCTAGCGAGCCGGACGGCAGGGGGCAAGCATGCGTGGTCTGACATGGGGTAACACGGTGTTACTGGGGCAGCGTGGGCATCTGTTCCCTTGGGTGCCGGTGTGTCTTGCGATAGGGATCGGGGCATATTTTGCCCTGCGGTTTGAACCGGATTGGTCAATTTATACCGCGTTGGCCGGTCTGGGAACAGGATGTGCAGCGGTGGCGTGGCGTTGGCCGGGGGGCTGGTCTGCGCTTTGTTGGGCGCTGGCCCTTGCATCGGCAGGTTTCTGCCTTGCCGGGGTCCGCGCCCATCGCGTCGCTGATCCGGTTCTGACCTGGCGGTATTACGGCCCAATCGAAGGGCGTGTTGTGGGGTTGGATCGGTCAGCATCGGATGCGGTGCGGATCACTTTGGATCAGGTTCGCTTGCGTGATGTGCCCCCGACGCGCCGACCGGGGCGGGTGCGTATTTCCCTGCATGGCGCGCCGACGGTTCTGACCCCGGGGCAGCGCATCATGACCACTGGCCATCTGTCGCCCCCCCAAGGCCCGGTCGAACCGGGTGGCTTTGATTTCCGCCGCCATGCCTGGTTTCGGGGGCTGGGGGCGGTTGGCTATACCCGAACACCAGTGATGACAGTGTCTTCGGCGGAACTGGGGCAGACGGGATTGGTGGTGCTGTCAGCCCGCATGGCGATCTCGGCCCAGGTTCTGGATGTTCTCAAGGGCGATGTTGGCGGGTTTGCCGCTGCCGTCACCACTGGTGATCGCAGCGGCATGGGGCAGGGGGCGCTACAGGCGCTTAGAACCAGTAACCTTGCGCATCTTCTGGCGATCTCCGGGTTGCATATGGGGCTGTTGGCGGGGTTTGTCTTTGCTTTGTTGCGGGTGTCCCTGGCAGCGGTTCCGCCGCTGGCCCTGCGGATCGCCGGGAAAAAGGTCGCGGCGATGGGCGCTTTGATCGCCGCTGCGGGCTATCTGGCGCTGTCCGGCAGCAGCGTGGCCACAGAGCGCGCCTTTGTCATGGTCGCTGTCGCATTGGGCGCGGTTCTGGTGGACCGACGGGCATTTTCATTGCGTGCCGTCGCGATGGCCGCGGTGATTGTTCTGTGCCTGCGTCCCGAGGCGTTGCTGGGGCCGGGGTTTCAAATGTCTTTTGCCGCCACCACGGCGCTGGTCGCGGTGTTCGGCTGGATGCGAGACGCGCAATTGCGTCCCGGCCCGGGTTGGTTGCAGCCGGTCATCGGCGTGGTGATTTCATCAGCGGTGGCCGGGGCAGCGACCGCCCCGGTGGCGGCGGCGCATTTCAATTTACTTTCGCATTTTGGCCTGTTGGCCAACCTTCTGTCGGTACCTTTGATGGGGGCCCTGGTGATCCCGGCCGCCGTGCTGGCCGCATGTCTGGCACCTTTTGGGTTAGAGGCATGGGGGTTGCAGTTGATGGGGCTGGGCTTGCGCTGGATATTGGCTGTCGCCCATTGGGTGTCCGGATTACCGGGCACTCAAGGCCATGTTGTCAGCCCCGGCCCTTGGGTGTTGCCAATACTGGCACTGGGGTTGCTATGGCTGATCCTATGGCAGGGGCGCGCCCGCTGGGCTGGGATGGTTCCAGTGGTTGCGGCATTTACCCTTTGGTCACATGTCGAACGGCCTGCCATTCTGGTGGCCGATAGCGGTGCTTTGGTTGGCGTGATGACAGAAACCGGCCGCGCGCTTAGCAAACCACGCGGGGGCGGGTTTATTGCGTCGGTCTGGTTGGAGAATGACGGCGATGGCGTTGACCAACCGGCCGCCGCCGCCCGCTGGCCCAGAGAGCCGGGAGCGGTTGGGCACGTGCACACCCTGCAGGCGGGCACGACAGGAATCGTTCATGTGGTTGGGAAACGCGCTGCGGCCAGTTACGATAAATGTTCAGTCGGCTTGGTGGTCATCGCCTCGGTTCCGATGGCGCTGGATGGATCTTGCGAGGTATTTGATCCAAAGCGATTGCGCGATACCGGCAGTCTGGCGATTTCAGACAAAGGCATTGTCACAGCCCGCTCTCAATCCGGGCAGCGTTTGTGGAATACGGCGCAAAAACCACGTGCCCCGCGTCTGGCGGGCCGTCAATAGGTACGGATCAGGCCAACCAGCCGCCCCTGAACCTTGACCTGATCATCGGGGTAAACACGGGTTTCATAGGCCGGGTTTGCCGCTTCTAGGGCAATCGAGTTCCCTTTACGAAGGAAGCGTTTCAGGGTTGCTTCGTGATCCTGAATCAATGCGACCACGATATCGCCGGTTTCGGCCACCGAGGTTTCGCGGATCACCACGACGTCGCCATCATTGATACCCGCGTCGATCATCGAATCGCCTTTGACCTCAAGCGCGTAATGATCTCCGGCACCGGTAACCATCTGTTGGGGCACGGAAATCTGATGCGTCACCTCGCCAATCGCCTCAATCGGAACACCGGCGGCGATCCGACCCATAACCGGCAGTTCGACCGCATGAATGGTAACGGGGTTGCTGTTGGCTGGGCGCGGTTCGCTGGGCCGGTCGCCATTGATGACGCGTGGCACAAACCCTGGCCCCGGCTCTCCACCCAAGCTTTCGGGCAAGCGCACGATTTCGATGGCACGGGCGCGGTGCGGCAGGCGCCGGATAAAGCCACGTTCTTCCAGGGCGGTGATCAGTCGGTGAATGCCTGACTTGCTGCGCAGATCCAGGGCAACCTTCATTTCGTCAAAACTGGGCGGTACCCCGTCGCGTTGCAAACGTACCTGGATAAATTTCAACAAATCCAACTGCTTCTTTGTCAACATTGCTTACACCCTTAAGATCAGCGTTTACGTTTGTTCTACGCATGTTCTTGTTTTGTGTCAATGCGTTTGCGACTATCCCTTAGATCGCCATATAATCGACACTGTCACCTGCGCCGCGTGCGCTGTCTTTGGGCGGGCGTACAACCAACGCGTTGGCCTGCGCCAGAACGGTCAGCAAAGAGCTGTCCTGATCGTCGAAAACCGTAACCTGACCATCCGCAATACGTGCCCGCATGTAATGTTCGCGCGCACCGTTTGCCGCCAGATCCTGCGTCAAAGGCGCGGTTAACAGTGGCGCAATGTCTGTGCCCAGCCCCAGCATGGCCCGCACCATCGGGGCGATGAAAATATAGCCACATACCATGGCCGACACCGGATTGCCTGGCAGGCCAACCATTGCCGCGCCGTTCAGATGCCCCGCCATCAGCGGTTTGCCTGGGCGCATCAGTACTTTGTAAAACGCCCGGTCCAGGCCCAGATCGGCGGCCACCTGACCCACCAGATCATGATCACCAACCGAGGCACCGCCAATGGTCACCACCAGATCAGCGCCCTCGGCCAGATCAAAGGCGGTTTTCAGCGACAACACGGTATCGCGGGCAATCGGCAACATGCGGACACTGGCCCCCATGCCTTCAAGCAGCGCCTTCAGGCCAAAGGTGTTTGACGCGATAATCTGATCCGGACCCGGCGTTTCGCCCGGCATAACCAGTTCATCCCCGTTCGAGATCAGCGCGACCACCGGTTTGCGCGTCACCGAGACGCGCGGGATATTCATCGCCGCCAACAACGCCACATCCTCAGGGCGCAGCAGACGCGGCGCGCTGAGGGTGGTGCCAACGCCAAAGTCAACGCCAAGCGGGCGAATATTATCCTTGGCATCCGGGTGTTCGATGATGGTGATCAAGTCACCGCTTCGGCTGACATCTTCTTGAATAACAACAAAATCCGCACCATCCGGCACCGGAGCGCCGGTAAAGATGCGTACAGCCTGGCCGGGGCCAACCCGGCCCGAAAACCGGCGTCCGGCTGCGGCTTCGCCGATCACCTTGAATTTCGCGTCCTGCTCAACCTCGTCGGCCTTCATCGCATAGCCATCCATCGATGAAGCAGCAAAGGGGGGCTGGTCGCGTTGCGCCACCGCATCCGCACACAGAACCCGGCCTGCAGCCTGCGCCAATGGCACCTGTTCGCCGGNCAGCGGGCCGANCAGGGTAAACAGCTGTTCGCGGGCTTGGGAAACTGTGATCATGATNCCTCGTAACGTCCTGATTTTCCGCCATCTTTCAGNACAACCCGGATGCCGCCGATCTGCATTGCCTTGTCCACGGCCTTGGCCATGTCATANACGGTCAGGGCGGCGACACTGACGGCGGTCAGCGCCTCCATCTCAATCCCGGTCTGGCCGGTGGTTTTTACGGTGGCGGTGATCTGCACGCCGGGCAGGGCGGGATCAAGCGTCAGGTCCACGGCCACCTTTGTCACCGGCAGCGGATGGCATAGGGGGATCAGATCGGGGGTTTTCTTGGCCCCCATGATCCCGGCCAGCCGGGCAACCCCCAGTACATCTCCCTTTTTAGCGCGGCCTTGTGAAATAATATCAAAGGTTTCCTGCGCCATCTTAATGTGACCTTCGGCCATGGCCACGCGGGATGTGATGGCTTTGTCAGAGACATCGACCATATGTGCATCGCCCTGCGCATCGAAATGAGTAAGGGGCATTACATCGCCCCCGGGAGCAAAGGATCGGCCAGCAAGGCCCGCGTAGCGGACGCAACATCCGCGTGTCGCATCAGGCTTTCGCCCACCAGAAAAATGCGCGCGCCATAGTGCGCCAGATCCGCGAGATCGGCCGGGCTGTTCAACCCGCTTTCACTGACAATCAATTTTTCCGCCGGAACCAGCTTGGACAACCGTCTGGTGGTATCAAGCGAGGTTTCAAACGTGTTCAGATCGCGGTTGTTAACGCCGATCAGCGGGCTTTTCAGTACCGAAGCGCGCTCCAGCTCGGGGACATCATGCACTTCGATCAGCGCATCCATCTTCCATTCGATCGCCGCTTGTTCCAGTTCTATCGCCTGGGCATCACTGACCGAGGCCATGATGATCAGGATGCAATCGGCCCCCAACGCGCGGGCTTGGGCCACCTGATAGGGGTCGTACATGAAATCCTTGCGCAGCACTGGCAGGCTGCAGGCGTCGCGAGCCTGGGTCAGATATTCCTTTGCCCCCTGAAAACTGGGGGTGTCTGTCAGAACCGACAGGCAAGCCGCCCCGCCGGCCTCATAGGCCTGCGCCAACATCGCCGGGTCAAAGTCAGGCCGGATCAAGCCTTTGGAGGGGCTGGCCTTTTTGATTTCGGCAATCAGCCCATAACCGTCATGGATCGCCATCTTTAGGGCGCCGACAAAGGGGCGAACAGGGGCAGCAATGCGCGCTTGCGCCTCGACCTCGGCCAGGGGTGTGGTCTCTTTTTCGGCGGCAATTTCTTGCAACTTATAGGCTTTGATCTTGTCCAGAATCGTTTCGGTCATGCGGGTTTACCTTGCGTGATATGGGCCAGTGCGGTGATCTTGTCGCGCGCGGCCCCGCTGTCGATGCTGTGCGCGGCCATTGCCACCCCTTCGCGTAGATCTGCGGTGGCATCCGCCACCACCAGCGCCGCTGCGGCATTCAACAACACTGCATCGCGATAGGCCGATGGCACACCGTCCAGCAGTGCCCGGAAGGCCATGGCGTTTTCCTGGGGTGTGCCGCCCAGAATATCCTCGAACGGATGCACCGGAAGCCCGGCATCCTCGGGGTGCAGTTCCACCTCTTTGATTTGCCCGTCTTCCAGCGCGGCCACCCAGCTGATGCCGGTAATCGTCAGCTCGTCGGTTCCGTCTGATCCATGCACCAGCCAGGCGTGGTCAGACCCAAGGGTCAGCAGGGTTTCGGCCATGGGACGGATCAACGCGCGGGAAAACGCGCCGGTCAGTTGGCGTTTCACTCCGGCGGGGTTGGTTAAAGGGCCAAGAATGTTGAAAATCGTGCGGGTGCCCAGTTCTGTTCTTGCGGGCATCACATGGGCGATGGCAGGGTGGTGCATTGGGGCCATCATAAAGCCGATCCCGGCTTCTTTCAAAGCGCGTTCAACAACTTGCGGGCCAACCATCACGTTGATCCCCATCTGCCCCAGTGCATCCGCCGCACCGGATTTTGAGCTGAGATTGCGGTTGCCATGCTTGGCCACCACCACGCCCGCACCTGCAACCACAAAGGCAGTGGCGGTGGAAATGTTCAGCGTGCCCTTGCCGTCCCCCCCGGTGCCAACAATATCCATCGCCCCCGCAGGGGCCACCACCGCATGGCATTTGGCGCGCATCACCGCGGCGGCGGCGGCATATTCGTCCACTGTTTCACCCCTGGTGCGCAAGGCCATCAGCAGACCGCCTATCTGGCTGGGCGTGGCCTCGCCCTCGAACAGAATGGCAAAGGCGGCCTCGGCCTCGTCGCGGGTCAGGGGGCGGTCGGCGGCGGCGCCGATCAGGGGTTTCAGCGCTTCACTCATGCGGGAACTTTCATCGTTGACAAGAAGTTTTGCAACAAGGCGTGGCCGTGTTCCGAGGCGATGGATTCCGGATGGAACTGCACGCCGTGAATTGGCAGGGTGCGGTGTTGCAGGCCCATGATGGTACCATCTTCCAGCTCGGCGGTGATTTCCAGACAGTCCGGCAGGCTGGCACGTTCGACCACCAGGGAATGATAGCGGGTCGCTTCGAACGGCGAGGGCAGCCCGGCAAACAACCCGGTGCCGGAATGATGCATCTTGCCCATCTTGCCATGCACGATCTCGTGACAGCGCACAACATGGCCACCAAACGCCTGTCCGATGGTTTGATGCCCAAGGCAAACGCCCATCAGGGGCGTGCGGGTTTCTGCGGCGGCCTGGGTGAGCGCCAGACAAATGCCAGCCTGATCAGGGTCGCGTGGACCGGGCGACAGCAATATTCCGGCGGGGTTCATCGCCATGGCCTGCTGCACGTCCAGCGCATCATTGCGACGTATCACCACATCTGCGCCCAACTCACCCAGATAATGCACCAGATTGTAGGTGAAGCTGTCATAATTGTCGATCAGTAGCAGCATGATGCGTATGGCTCGATAAGGGGCTGGCGGCACAAGGTCGGGCCGCACTATAGTAGTCGCGACATACATGTTCAGAGGTCCGGGGCAGCGTCAAGGGCGCAAACAAAAGACATCCGACCTGCCAACAAGGCCGCTTAGACGGTACAAGTGGGATCAGGGCGGGCTTCGGGCTGAGTTCGGGCAGATAAAAGGGGCAAGGCGAAAGATGCGCGGCTTTTTCGGTGGATTGATCTTGGGGCTGATCGTTGTGGTCGGCGGTATTGCGGTATTATCGCTGATGAACCCGGTGACACGGCGTCCAGACGTGACGGCGAGTGCGCCGCAATCGGTCAGTGGATCAACCGAAAGCGGCTCTGTCACTGACATTGACGCAGTCGGAAAAGACGCCGATCTGGTCGAATTGGCCCCAACCGCCCCCGGTGCCGATGGATCGGCTCCCGGCGATCTGAGCTTGCTGGATGGGGCCGATACCCAGCCAACAGATAAGCCCCAGGTCGGGGATGCGTTCGGTCAATTGACCGGGCCGGGCAGCGCGCCACAGGCTGCCGGGGTAAATGTGGACAGCGACGCGCCGGTTTCGTCGACTGCATCCACAAATGCCCCTGACGCGCCTCTGACCGAGGCCCAGCCGTCTATTGCCAGCGACCCGGCGCAGCCATCGGTGCCGGATATTTCGCAAACCGGCTCGGGCTTTGGCGCGACGCCACCGGAGGCAGAACCATCACCCGAAATTGCATCGGCGTCAGATCCCGCCCGCAACCCTGATAGTCAGGGGGCACCGATCGGCGAACCCGGCGCAGAAACCGCGCCCGACCCTTCGACGCAAACGGCCAGTGCACCCAGCCCTGATACGACCGGGCCGGGATTGTCGACGGTGCCATCCGCTGATTCGGAGGCAATCACAGGGAGAGATTCGGCGACAGATTCGGCGACAGATTCGGGGGCAGATATCGGCACAGTCGCCAATGTCCCGGTGCCGGTTGTGGACCCCTCCGCACCGCTGAAACCATCTGTTCCACAAGAACCGGCAACCGCACAAGACCCGACCACTGCGCAGGACCCGGCAGCGCCACAAGTGGCCGCCCTGCCGCAGGCTGGCAGTGACACGACCACCTTGCGCCCATCAATCGGCACGCCGGTTGTGCCGCTGACCCAACGCAATGCCCAGCCAGTCGACACTGCGCAACAGGCACCAAAGCCCCAGGTCCCGTCAGGCCCGGCGATCGAGGCTTTTGCCGCAGCGTTTGAAAACCCGGAAAACCGGCCGATGATGGCCATTGTTCTGATCGACGATGTGCAGGCCATCGGGGGCGAGGCATTGCAGGGTTTCCCGTACCCGCTGACCTTTGCGATAGACCCGTCCGCCCCGGACGCGACCGCCAAGATGGCGCGCCATCGTGCAGCCGGATTCGAAGTTGTGGCGCTGGCCGATCTGCCGCCCACCGCGACGGCGCAAGACGCCGAGGTAACATTGTCCGTCTGGCTGGAAGCGGTGCCCGAAGTTGTGGCGGTGCTGGAAGGCACAGGCCCTGGCATTCAAGGCAACCGNAGCTTGTCGGATCAGGTAACGGCCATTGCCAGTGATTCTGGCCTGGGGCTGATCACCCAAGCCAACGGGCTGAACACGGTGCAGAAACTGGCGGCCCGCGACGGCGTGCCCTCGGCGATTGTGTTCCGTGATTTCGACGGGGCAGGGCAGACGCCCACCGTGATGCGGCGATTCCTGGATCAGGCAGCGTTCCGGGCCGGGCAGCAGGGCGCGGTGATCATGTTGGGGCGGGTGCGGCCCGACACGATTTCAGCCCTGTTGTTGTGGGGGTTGCAGGACCGGGCCAGCCGGGTTGCATTGGCACCAGTGTCGGCGGTGCTGTTGCACGGCCAGAAATAAGCGTTCTTCCGGCACCTCGGCCTAACGATTTCCGCCCCCGGTAAAGCGGGTCGCATCGGCGGCGGCCCGGCGGATGGCGTTGGATTTGTGCACCGTCTCCTGAAACTCGGCTTCGGGGTCGCTGTCATAGACCACGCCCCCACCGGCCTGAATATACAGCTTTTGATCCTGCACCACGGCGGTGCGCAGGGCGATACACATATCCATGTCACCCCCCGCACTGAAATAGCCGACGCCACCGCCGTAAACACCACGCTTTTCCGGCTCTAGCTCGTCAATGATCTGCATCGCCCGCACTTTGGGCGCGCCTGATACGGTTCCGGCAGGCATCCCGGCAAAGAACGCATCCAGCGCGTCCTTGTCGTCGGCCAGTTCGCCCACAACGTTGGACACGATATGCATCACGTGGCTGTAGCGTTCGATGGTGAATTTCTCGGTCGGGCGCACGGTGCCGATTTTGGACACCCGCCCGGTGTCATTGCGCCCCAGATCCAGCAGCATCAGATGTTCGGCCAGCTCTTTCTTGTCGGCCAGCAGATCCGCCTCTAGCGCGCGATCTTCTTCCGGGGTGGCGCCGCGCGGGCGGGTGCCGGCGATCGGGCGAATGGTGACTTCGCTGCCAAATACCCGCACCAGAATTTCCGGGCTGGCACCGATCACCTGAAAGCCGCCAAAGTTGAAATAGAACATGAAGGGCGACGGGTTGGTGCGCCTAAGCGAGCGATACAGTGCAAAGGGGGGCTGGCGGAATTCCTGCGTCCAGCGTTGCGACGGCACCACCTGAAAGATGTCGCCAGCCACGATATAGTCTTTGGCCTTTTCCACCGCCGCCTTGTACGCATCTGGGGTGAAGTTCGATACTGGATCGGCAATTTCGGCCGCCTCACCCAGATCGCGGGTTTCGGCGGGCATGGCGCGTTCCAGATCGCGCACTGCATCCATCACCCGTTCGGCCGCCTGCGCATAGGCGGCGCGGGCGGTCTGGCCGTCCGACACCCAGGCCGGAGACACCACCGTCACCTCGCCCTTGACCCCGTCCAGCACCGCCACCACCGAGGGGCGCAACATCAGCGCATCGGGCAGGTTCAGCGGGTCAGGGTTTACATCCGGCAGATGTTCGACCAGCCGCACCATGTCATAGCCCAGATAGCCAAACAGCCCCGCAGCCGCCTGGGGCAGGTCATGGGGCAGGGCGATCCGGCTTTCGGAGATCAATGCGCGCAGATTGTCCATCGGATCGCCGGTTTGCGCTTCGAACCCGTCCGGGTCGAACCGGGCTGACCGGTTCAGGGCCGATGTGCTGCCGTCACACCGCCAGATCAGATCCGGTTTGGTGCCGATGATCGAATAGCGGCCGCGTACCTCGCCGCCGGTGACTGATTCCAGCACAAAAGCGTCTTTTTGTGCGCCGGTCAGCTTTAGCATCAGCGACACAGGCGTATCCAGATCCGCCGCCAGGCGGGTATAGACAACCTGATTTTCCCCCGCCTCATAGGCGCGGGAAAATGTATCAAAGTCGGGGGTCAGGGCCATAGCCGTGTGCCTTTACTGGAAACCGGCCTGCACCGCGTTTAGCGCCCGCTGGTCAATGTTCGGTTTGGCCCGCACTTGCGCATCCTGCACAAATGCCTGGAACAACGCCTGTGACAGGGCCTGATCCAACTCTTCGCCAAAGGCGTTTTTCATGGCGGCCAGTTCGGTCGTTTCCTCGGGCGGCAGTTTGTCGTCCAGCCGCGCCAGATAAACCGCGCCATCGCCATCAATGACCCGCATCTCGCCCAGTTCCATCTCAAACACCTGGGTCATAAAATCTGCCGGGGTGTTTTCAAGATAGGCTGTGCGTGACAGCCCGTTTTCCACGCGAAAGCTAAGCCCGATTTCAGCGAAATTACCCGAGTCGGCGATTTGCGCAACAGCGTCCTGCGCCCGCGCACGCAGGGCGGCACCAAGTTGCTCGGCGGCAAGGGCGGCGCTTACCTGATTGCGCGCCTGATCAAAAGGTTCCGGGTGTTCCGGCAATACCTCATCCAGCCTTAGCGCGAAGATGCCGCCGTCATCCAGAAAGGCAATTTTGGGAAAATCCTTGTCGGTCACGGCAGTGGCGGCGCTGCGGAACCCTTCGTAGGCGGCAACCCCTTCAAAGGCCTCGCTGGTCCAGGTAATGTCGCCCAGTTCCATGTCCGTTTCGGTTGCCAGATCTTCCAACGTGGCACCCCCGGCCAGAAGGTCATCAATGTTTTCGGCTTGTGCCTCGATCAGGCGGCGGGCGCGTTCCCCGGCCAGTTCATCACGCAATTCTGCCTGAACCTCGTCAAAAGTGGTGTTTCGCGCGGCCAGCGTTCCGTTCACCCGGAACAATGACGGCCCAAGCGTTGAAGGCAACGGGCCAACCACATCGCCAATTTCCGCGGCAAAGACCGCCACGCCAGCGCCACCCAGATCATCAGTGGTTACATCCCCCAAATCAATGTCGCCCAGCGTCAGATCGCGGCCAGTCACCAAAGCCTCGAACGTTGTGCCCTTGACCTCAAGCTGCGCCATCGCGGCTTTAGCGGCCGTTTCGTCCGGGAAAACCAGACGTTCGACCAGCCGTCGTTCGGGCTGAGAATATTGCGCGCTGCGCTCTTGAAATAACTGACGCAATGCGGATTCGTCGATTTCAACCTGGTCCAGCACCATTTCCGACGTCAGCAACACATAGGTCAGCCGCTTGGACTCGGGCAGGGTGAAATCGCTGGTATGGGTATCGTAGTAAGCTTGCAAATCCGCCTCTGCGGGGTCTGGCAGGGGGGCTGCCAGACTGGAGGCATCCACCCGCGCCAGGGTAAAGCTGCGCCGCGAGGCCACAAAATCCGCCAGTGTGTCCACCATCACCGANGGCATCTTGGCGTTGGCCATAATCGCCCCCTGAACCAAAGTACGGGCCGATTCTGCGCGCAGGTCTGCTTCGAANTCGGCTTCGTTGATCCGGGCCTGTTCCAGNGCAAACCGATAGCCTTGGCGGTCAAATTTGCCATCAATGCCCTGAAAGGCCGGAATTGTGATGATTTCCTGTTGCAGGTTTGCATCGCCGATCGACACACCCAGCCCTGCAACTTCGTCATCCAGTGACGCCAGGGATACCAACCGGGCCAGAACCACCTGATCCAGGCCAAGCTGACGCACCTGCGACATCGGAAGTGTCTGCCCGGTCTGCGCCTCGACGCCCCGAATCTCACGTTGCAGCTCGCGGGCATATTCATCGACACTGATCAACTGGCTGCCNACGGTNGCAACGGTGCGGACAGTGCCCGTNAGATTGACGGCGCCAAATCCGGCCAGTCCGGCAACCAGCAGGCCCATAAGAATCCAGACGAAGGTTTTTGATAATGTTTTAACGCCTGCGGCCATGATGCCCCCTTGTTGGCAGTGATTTGCCTTGGTTTTTGCGGCTCTTGTCTACGACGCGCACCCGTAGGGGGCAAGGTCAGAAGGACAGTGCGCGCAGTCGGTCAATGAGACAGGTGATTCCGGCCCGGTCGATATTGGCAAAAGCAATGCGCAATTGGCGCTGTCCGGCGGGATCACTCGGCGGCATGAACATGGTTCCGGGCAGCAGCAGAATGCCTGCTTCGGCCACCAGACGCTGTGCCAGTTGGTCCGACGGTATGTCAAAAGGATGCTGAACATAGGCAAAATAGGCCCCAACCCCCATCAATTGCCATCCAAGCGGCTCTAGCGTCGAAAAACCCTGTTGAATGTCCGCCCGGCGCGCCAGAATCGCGTCACGCTCCCCGGCCAGCCACTGGCCCAGATGGCGCATGCCCCACAGGGCCGCATGCTGGCCGATCTGATTGGGGCAGATGGCAACGGTATCCAGAAACTTTTCCACCTCTGCCAGCAGAGTGGGCGAAGAGATGAACGCCCCAATCCGATGGCCCGTCAGACGGTAGGCTTTGGAAAACGAATAGAGGTGAATCAAGGTATCATCCCAGAGCGGATCTTGAAACAGATCATGCGGCGGGCCAGTGCGGCTGTCAAAATCACGATAGGTTTCGTCCAGAATCAACCTCAACCCATGTTCGCGGGCCAGATCGAAAAACGCGCGCACCAGTTCAGCAGGGTATTCCACGCCGCCGGGGTTGTTTGGCGTCACCAGGGTAATTGCCCGGGTACGGGGGGTGATCAGTGCCGCCGCCTGGACCGGATCAGGCAGTAAACTTGGCCCGGTGGGCAAGGCAATCGCCGCGACCCCCGCCATATCCAGCCACATTTTGTGATTGAAATACCAGGGGGTTGGAATGATAACTTCATCTCCCTCGCCAGTCAGGGTGGTGATTGCGGCCGCAAAGGCCTGATTGCAACCAGAGGTGATGGCCACCTGTTCCGCTAAGATTTTGCCATCATAATGTGCGGCTGTCTGATAGGCGAGTTCGCAGCGCAAATCGGGCAGGCCCAGTATGGGGCCGTAAAGGTGAGTAGTGTCATCTGTTAGGATAGCGTCTGCGATTGCCTGACGCATAGCTGGTGGCGGTGGATCGACCGGTGCGGCCTGGCTGACGTTAATCAGGGGGCGATCTGGTGGGAATGTTACGCCCCCCAGCCAGCGGCGGGCCTCCATGATCGGTGGGAAAACGGTCTTCGCTGTACGTGTCTGTGGCATATGAGACCCATTTTCAGCGGCTTATCCGCCCTTGCGGGCGTCTTCGCGAGGACGCCCGTAAGGGCGGAGGAGCCTTTCTTTAGTCTGTGCCGCGATAGGGTTCCACGTATTGCAATGCCATGTCCCATGGAAAAAAGATCCAGGTATCCTGGCTGACCTCGGTAATAAACGTATTGACCTGCGGTCGCCCCTTGGGCTTGGCGTAGACAGTTGCAAAATGGGCATTCGGGAACATTTTGCGCACCACTTCCAGCGTTCTGCCACTGTCCACCAGATCGTCAATGATCAGGATGCCGGTGCCATCGCCCATCAGGGCCGCATCGGGGGCCTTCAGAACCACCGCTTCGGATTGCGCCTGGTGGTCATAGGATTTGATGCTGATGGTATCGACCGTGCGGATATCCAGTTCGCGGCTGACAATCATCGCCGGGGCCATGCCACCGCGCGTTACCGCAACAACCGCCTTCCAGGCCCCATCGTTGGGCCCGTGCCCGTCCAGTCGCCAGGCCAGGGCGCGACTATCGCGGTGGATCTGATCCCAGCTGATGTGAAAACCCTTTTCGTGGGGCAAGCGATCCGTCATATCTTTAGCCTTTCGTCATGTCTGGCGCGTCGACAGCTTTCATGCCAACCACATGATAGCCCGCATCCACATGCAGCACCTCTCCGGTGACACCAGCCCCGAGGTCAGATAACAGGTACAGCGCCGACCCTCCGACATCATCAATGGTCACATTGCGGCGCAGCGGTGAATTATATTCGTTCCACTTCATAATATAGCGGAAATCGCCAATACCAGATGCCGCCAGCGTTTTGATAGGCCCGGCGGAAATCGCGTTGACGCGGATGCCGTCCTTGCCCAGATCCTCGGCCAGATAACGCACAGATGCCTCAAGAGCCGCTTTGGCCACACCCATCACGTTGTAATGCGGCATCACCTTTTCGGCGCCATAATATGTCAAGGTCAGACAGGCCCCGCCGGGGGACATCATTTTCTCCGCCCTCTGCACGATGGCGGTAAAGGAATAGACTGAAATATCCATGCTCATCTGGAAATTTCCGCGCGTCGTGTCGACGTAACGACCGCGCAACTCGTTCTTGTCGGAAAACCCGATGGCATGAACCACAAAGTCCAACTCGCCCCAAATCTCTTTCAGATCTGCGAACAGCGCGTCCATCGACGCCTCGTCCCCCACATCACAGGGCAGGACAATCTGGCTGCCCAATTGCGCGGCCAACGGCACCACCCGTTTCTTCAGCGCATCCCCCTGATAGGAAAACGCCAGCTCTGCACCCGCACCGGCACAGGCCTGGGCAATTCCCCAGGCGATGGACTTGTCATTCGCCAACCCCATTATCAGACCGCGTTTCCCGGCCAGCAGTTGATTTGACATGGTTTCCTCCACCCCTGTGTCGCGCATTAAGCCTGACCTTTAGGCGATTGATCTGACCGCATCAAGTGCAGCCGGTCTTGCCCCCACCGGCTGTGCGCCCTAGCGTGCGGATGCAGAATAGGGGGCAGACATGAGCGACAGAGGTGGAGTTTTTGCAGGGGACGATCCATTTGTGATTGCCCAAAGATGGCTAACCGAGGCCGAGGCGAGCGAGACCAACGATGCCAATGCCATTGCCTTGTCAACGGTGGATGCTGATGGGATGCCGAATGCGCGCATGGTTCTGTTGAAAGAAATCGAAGCAACCGCGTTTGTGTTTTACACCAATTATACCAGCGCCAAGGCGCAGGAATTGGACAGCGCAGCCAAGGCCGCTTTTGTCATGCACTGGAAATCTCTGCGCCGCCAGATCCGGGTACGCGGCCTGATCACCCGCGAAGACGGTCCGCAGGCGGATGCCTATTACACCTCACGCTCGCTTAAAAGCCGACTTGGGGCCTGGGCCTCGCATCAGTCACAACCGCTTAGCAGCCGGGGGGCGTTGATGGCCGAAGTCGCCAAAATCACTACACAGCATGGGGTCAACCCCACCCGCCCGCCATTTTGGGGCGGCTACCGGCTGACACCGACAGAGATCGAATTCTGGGCAGACGGGTCATTCCGGTTGCATGACCGGTTTGTGTGGCGCAGGCCAGATGCGTCCGCTGATTGGCAAATCCAGCGCCTGAGCCCATGATATTTACGTGGTGTGAAGCCGGGCGCTGCCTAGAAACAGATTTTTACACTTGATATTTACTGCCAAACCCGCGCAGATCTGTGCTAAATACCATTGTTAACATCCGGTGGAAAAAAAAGTGGCAGAAGATCTTAGCAGTATGTACCAAGTGCACGGCCTGGTGAAGTGGTTTGACCCAGCCAAAGGGTTTGGATTCGTAGTCTCTGACGCTGGCGGGCCGGATATTTTGTTGCATGTAAACGTGTTGCGGAATTTCGGACAAAGTTCGATTGCCGATGGTGCGCGGATAGAAATAGTGACCCACCGGACGGAACGCGGGGTTCAGGCTGTCGAAATCGTGTCGATCACCCCGCCTGAGCGGGAAGATACACCGGTTCTGTCTGATTTTGCAGATATCGACCTTGTCGAGATGCGACAGTGCCCGCTGGAACCGGCGCGGGTGAAATGGTTCGATAAGGGCAAAGGATTCGGGTTCGCAAACGTGTTTGGTCGGCCAGAAGATGTGTTTTTGCATGTTGAGGTTTTGCGCCAGTCAGGGCTGGCGGATTTGCAACCCGGCGAGGCATTGGCAATGCGGGTCATCGAAGGCAATCGCGGGCGCATGGCCGCCGAAGTGCAGGCCTGGGAACTGGCCATTGAGGAGCCGGAAGACTGAAACATCCGATCGGTTTCTGTGTCGGCCTGATACTGACAGCATCTGCATCGCAGTCCTTGGCGGCCTGTTCGGCTGACATGATCAGCTTGCGCGGCGATTGGGGCCAGACGGCTTTTGCAATCGAATTGGCGGATACCCCGCAAGAGCGGTCTCTGGGTCTGATGCATCGCGATTCTATGGCGCGTGGCGATGGAATGCTGTTTGTATACGAAACGCCACAACCGGCTAGTTTCTGGATGAAGAATACGCTTATCCCGCTGGATATACTGTTTGCCGATGTGACCGGGCGGGTAACTTATGTGCATCACAATGCGATACCGGGCGATCTGACGCCGATAAATGGCGGGCAGGCCATCTTTGCTGTGCTTGAGATCAACGGTGGGCTGGCACAAAGATATGGTATTTCGCTCGGTAGTCAGTTGCAGCATCCGATTTTTGCGAATGGACTGGCAATCTGGCCCTGTTAGGGCTTTTCAAATCACTTTAGCACCGCTAGACAGGCCCCCTGGTTCGGGGCGTGGCGCAGCCTGGTAGCGCACCTGTTTTGGGTACAGGGGGTCGGAAGTTCGAATCTTCTCGCCCCGACCATATTATTGACGGCTCGGTATTCTTTGGGCCGTTGACACTAGGTAAAAGAGCGCGTCGCGGTTGCGGCGCGTCTTTTGCATTTTAGACCCCCAGCGTTGAATTTATTACAGCGGTTTGCGCTTTAGATCTGCTGCCTCGGGATCGGGGGGCGATAGATTCGCGAAAAGCCAGCCGTGCGGTGGCGTAGGTGGTAGGAAATGCGCATTTCTGCTGGGTCCACCACTATATCTTGTGTTGCTTTCGCGCCCACATTGCCAAATGCAGTTGCAGGATTCGGGTGTTTCTCAACCAATCTGATCGAAAAGTAACACTGTGCCTGTTTTGCGGGCTCACGCCACCGGTCGCCTGGATTGTTGGGTTCAGGGGGGCGGCTTTGATGATCTTGCACCGCTTCTTAATGAAGCACTGATGCCAACCCCCTTGATGTATGTGAAAAAAATTATGATGGGTCTCATTGCCCGGCCCAAAGCGAAGAACCGGGTGAATCACTGTGGCAGGAACCACCTTGGAAACTGGATTTGGGTCAACAGAAAAGATTCGAAATTTATGTCAAAATTGCGTTGACCTGATATGCTCAAATACGCCAAATTGTGGGGGCCGGTCGCGCAACCACTAAATCTGGTAGTCAAAGCCAGAAGCGGCGACGGGTCGGGACGGAAGAATGCTATTTAAAAATCAAGGCGCGCACGCCTGATTGCGACCCCTTAACAGGGCCGCAGCAGAAGGTTTTTTTCGTTTGGATCCAAGTCAGTCGATTACGGCTGGTTTTCGGAAAGACGGTCGAGAAATACGGCCAAACGATAACGCTGGAACATTCAGAGGCAGTGCACAATGAAGATCGAACGAAAATTCACCGGGGCCGGTCAGGACGTATACGCAGAGCTGGATTTCATCCGTGCCACGTCAGAGATCCGCAACCCCGACGGCACCATCGTGTTTCGGCAGGACGAAATCGAAATACCAGCCAGCTGGAGCCAGGTCGCCAGTGATGTGATTGCCCAGAAATACTTTCGTAAGGCCGGAATNCCGGTTCGCCTGAAAAAGGTACGCGAAAAAGACGTGCCGGAATTNCTGTGGCGNTCNGNCCCGGATGGNGATGANGTGGAAACNNNCGGTGAAACCTCGTCCAAGCAGGTGTTTGACCGNCTGGCAGGNGCCTGGACCTATTGGGGCTGGAAGGGCGGTTATTTCACCACCNAGGAAGACGCGCGCGCCTATTTCGACGAAATGCGCTATATGCTGGCCACCCAGCGCGCAGCGCCCAACAGCCCGCAATGGTTCAACACCGGCCTGCACTGGGCCTATGGCATCGATGGCCCGGCGCAGGGGCATCATTATGTCGATCACAAGACCGGCAAGCTGACCAAATCCACATCCAGCTATGAACACCCGCAACCGCATGCCTGCTTTATTCAGGGCGTGCAGGATGATCTGGTGAACGAAGGCGGCATCATGGACCTGTGGGTGCGCGAGGCGCGCCTGTTCAAATACGGCAGCGGCACCGGCACCAATTTCAGCCATCTGCGCGGCGCGGGCGAATCCCTGTCGGGTGGCGGCAAATCATCGGGCCTGATGGGGTTCCTGAAAATCGGTGACCGGGCTGCAGGCGCGATTAAATCGGGCGGCACCACGCGGCGTGCGGCCAAGATGGTAATCGTGGATGCCGACCATCCGGATATTCAGGATTTCATCAACTGGAAAGTCATCGAAGAGCAGAAAGTGGCCAGCATCGTTGCCGGGTCCAAGATGCACGAACAGAAGCTGAACGGCATCTTTGAAGCGCTGAAAACCTGGGACGGGGCCGAGGCAGACGCCTATGACCCGGCAGTGAACGGCGCGTTGAAAACGGCGATCCGCGACGCCAAAAAGGTCGCGATCCCGGAAACCTATATCAAACGCGTGCTGGATTATGCCAAGCAGGGTCACACTAGCATCGAATTCCCGACCTATGACACCGATTGGGATTCCGAGGCGTATAATTCGGTCTCTGGCCAGAATTCGAACAATTCGATCCGGGTCACCAACGCGTTCCTGACAGCCATCGAAAAAGACGCAGATTGGCAGTTGATCAATCGCACCGACGGGTCGGTTTCCAAAACCGTCAAGGCGCGGGATCTGTGGGCCCAGGTGGGCCACGCGGCCTGGGCCTGTGCCGATCCCGGCATTCAGTACCACGACACGGTGAACGAGTGGCACACATGCCCCGAAGACGGTGAGATTCGCGGTTCAAACCCTTGTTCGGAATACATGTTCCTGGATGACACTGCCTGCAATCTAGCGTCGATGAACCTGCTGACCTTCCTGAAGGATGGCAAGTTTCAGTCAGAAGACTATATGCATGCCTCGCGTCTGTGGACGCTGACGCTGGAAATCAGCGTGACCATGGCGCAGTTCCCGTCCAAGGAAATTGCCCAGCAGTCTTATGATTTCCGCACCTTGGGTTTGGGATATGCCAATATCGGCGGTTTGCTGATGAATCTGGGCCATAGCTATGACAGCGACGAAGGCCGCGCGCTGTGCGGGGCGCTGACGGCGATCATGACCGGTGTGGCCTATGCCACCAGCGCCGAGATCGCTGGCGAGTTGGGGCCGTTTGCAGGCTATGCCCGCAACGCCGACCACATGCTGCGGGTGATCCGCAACCACCGCAACGCATCCTACGGCGCGACCGATGGTTATGAAAATCTGGCCGTCAAACCCGTGCCGCTGGATCACGCCAACTGCCCGGATTCGCGGCTGGTTGATCTGGCGATGTCCGCCTGGGACGAGGCGCTGAAGCTGGGCGAACAGCACGGCTATCGCAACGCACAGGCCACGGTGATTGCGCCAACCGGCACTATCGGGCTGGTGATGGATTGTGACACCACCGGGATCGAACCGGATTTCGCACTGGTCAAATTCAAGAAGCTGGCCGGGGGTGGGTATTTCAAGATCATCAACCATTCGGTACCCGCCGCCTTGGAAGGGCTGGGATANGCCAGCGCCCANATCGAGGAAATCGTCAGCCACGCGGTGGGCCACGGCANCATCGGCAACGCNCCGGCGATCAACCACACCACGCTGGCCGGTCACGGGTTTGGCCCCAACGAGATGGCCAAGGTGGANGCCGCGCTGGAAAGCGCCTTTGACATCCGCTTTGTGTTCAACCAGTGGACGCTGGGCGAAGAATTCTGCACCAATGTGCTGGGAATCCCNGCGGAAAAGCTGAACGATCCCACGTTTGATCTGCTGAAAAGCCTGGGCTTTTCGCGCGCAGANATNGANGCGGCCAACGATCACGTCTGCGGAACCATGACGCTGGAAGGCGCGCCGCATTTGCGGGAAGAGCATTACCCGATTTTTGATTGCGCCAATCCNTGTGGCAAAAAGGGCAAGCGGTTCCTGANNGTGAACAGTCACATCACCATGATGGCCGCCGCCCAATCGTTTATCTCGGGCGCGATCAGCAAGACCATCAACATGCCCAACGACGCCACCATCGAGGATTGCCAAAAGGCCTATGAACTCAGCTGGTCTCTGGGCGTCAAAGCCAACGCGCTGTATCGTGATGGGTCCAAGCTAAGCCAGCCTTTGGCGTCCGCTTTGGTTGAAGATGACGACGATGCGATCGACGTGCTGGAAAGCGGTAGCCAACAGGAAAAGGCGGTGGTTCTGGCAGAGAAGATCGTCGAAAAGGTGATCATCAAGGAAATCGTCAAAAGCCACCGCGAAAAGATGCCGCAACGCCGCAAGGGGTACACCCAAAAGGCGGTTGTGGGCGGGCACAAAGTGTACCTGCGTACCGGCGAATACGAAGACGGTAATCTGGGTGAAATCTTTATCGACATGCACAAAGAAGGTGCGGGTTTCCGGGCGATGATGAACAACTTTGCCATCGCCATCTCGGTGGGCCTGCAATACGGCGTGCCGCTGGAAGAATTTGTTGATGCCTTCACCTTTACCAAATTCGAACCCGCCGGCATGGTGCAGGGAAATGACAGCATCAAGAATGCCACGTCGATCCTGGATTACGTGTTCCGCGAACTGGCGGTGTCCTATCTGGACCGCACCGATCTGGCGCATGTGAAACCGCAAGGGGCCACATTTGACGATATCGGGAGCGGCGAGGAAGAGGGCGTGTCCAACATCGCCGAGATGTCGGAAACTGCAGCCTCGCGTTCGTTGGAAGTGCTGAAACAGATCAGCTCTACCGGGTATCTGCGTAACCGTATGCCGCAGGAATTGGTCGTGCTGAATGGGGGGCAGTCCATGGGGGCCGTGGCGCTGAATGGTGCGATGGATCCGGTGGCGACACTGCAAACACTGGTGCCGGAAACCTCGGCGGCGGCGGTCAGCATGGCGACGACAACTTTGTCGGCGGGCAGTATGGCAATGGATCCGCGCACCAAGGCCCAGATGCAAGGGTACGAAGGCGAGGCCTGCAATGAATGCGGCAACTACACGCTGGTGCGCAATGGCACCTGCATGAAATGCAACACCTGCGGCGGGACGTCCGGGTGTAGCTGATCGAAATCGCGTCAGGAATGACGTGTAAGAGGCTGGGAAACCTTACGGAATCCCAGTTGAATGGAAAGCGGTTGGGCAAGTGCAGACTAGGCCAGCCGGAACAGTATGGTGCGGGACTTTGCGAAAATCTTTGATTTTCATTTTGTCCCACGCCACGCGAAATCCTTGGGTTTCGTGTGGTCCACGGGGTGGGTGCGCTCACCCCTGACGACGTTCAGGCCGCAGGCAAAAAAGAGCGGGCGGTAAACTAAATGAGCCTGAACGGCGAAACTTAACGGGGGGCTTCGGTCTCCCGTTTTTTCGGTTCTGGCCGACTTTTTGTTTCGCAAGACCATTCGATTCGAAACGAATAGCAGAAACCAGGGCGGGCTAGGGGGCGCACGATGCAGTGCACACGCGTGACTGGGCCAATTTCAGCCGAGAGCTTATGACCGGTTCAAACCGGCGTTTTTCAAGGCGACAACGCGTAACATTGTGCGGGGGTTGAAAATCTGGGACACTATGTAAACGCGCATTGAGGAAGGGGTTTAACATGACCATTCGCTTAGTACTGCCAAAAGACAGCGGATTTTCGATCGATAGCATTCAGGATCTTGTTGGGGCTGCGGTATCGGAAACTGACTTTAGTTCTTACGATTCCAACGGGTTCTCCGGTACAGGGACTGTCGATGGGCAGCCTTCAACTGTGGTGGCGA
>JGI24025J20009_10000652_pt1 | contig 26762 bp, 24 predicted proteins | sample Cruoilmetagenom3_FD_20009 | JGI IMG/M metagenome (IMG submission 20009) | reverse complement strand
GTAGGTGTATTAAGGGATAATTTTATTGATATTATTCAGATGGCCACAATGTTTCCCCTCTGGATTAACAGGATTTATGGAGTAGAGGTTGAAAAGAAGATCATAAGAAAAATCTATGATTTTTGCTTAAATAAAGATAATGTGGTAATTGGAGAGCCTCAATTTTATGCAATGATAAAGATGGATAAGATAATGAGAGAGGGCAGTAGTTGCAATGCAGGATTAAGATATTTCAGCATTACTCCCGAAGGGTTAATTACACCCTGCCATTTTATACCAGAGGTTTTAGCGGATGTTAACAAGGTTAAAAGTTATGAAGAAGTAGTGGAGGCAGGAAAAAGATGGAGAGGGAAGTTTACCTTAGGGGACAGTGTGTGCAGAAATTGTGTTCTCTTTAATCTCTGTGGTGGAGGATGTTTTGCCAATAGTATAAATAGAGGGAAAACTGTAATTGCTGATAATTTATGTTTTAAAAGAGAGAAAATAAAGGAAGATGAAGCTAAAACGGAAAAATTGCAAAGAGAACTTGAGATGAGTGTAAATTTACCCCATCTTCGGGAGATAGTTTCCAAAAAGTGGATAGGATGTTGATAATTGGCTTACTTACAAGGTCATTTTTACATTGTTCTTTTTTTAGTATAATAATGGAGATGAGGAGCAAAAATGAGAGCAGCTGTATTTAAAGGCAAAGAAAATCTGGAAGTTTGCGAGGTAAAGCGACCTAAAATAGGAGAAAATGAGGTATTATTAAAGATAAAGGCAGCCTCTTTATGTGGAACAGATGTTCATATTTATAAAGGGGGTTTTCCTGTAAAGGTTCCTTTAATATTGGGTCACGAGTATGCTGGTATTATTGAAGAAGTGGGAGAAAGAGTTAAGGGATTTAAAGTGGGAGAAAGAGTTTGCGGCTCACCCATTTTCCCCTGTGGTGAGTGCTGGTTTTGTCAACATAACCAGATGCAACTATGCGAGAGAAGGTTGAGTTTTGGGGTTAATATTAATGGGTGTTTTGCTGAGTATATGGTTGTTCCAAGACCAGAAAAGGGTCTTGTGAAAATACCTGAGGAGATCTCTTTTGAGGAAGCTGCTCTTATTGGCGACCTCTTTTCTACGGCTAATCGCAGTCTAAAAAAAGCAGAAGCTAAAGAGGATGATACAATTGCTGTGTTTGGTGTAGGACCTATAGGATTAACTGCTATAATGTTGTTTAAGGCAAGAGGAGGGGATAGGATTATAGCGGTTGATGTTATAGATTATCGCCTGCAAGCTGCTAAAAGGCTGGGAGTAAGCTTGACCATTAATCCTTTAAGAGAAAACACAATAAAAAAAATAGATGAGTTCACCGAAGATAGAGGTGCGGATATTATAATTGAGACTGCCTGCATTCAAAAGACTCTGGATGATGCCATAAAGAGCGTAAGGCGTGGAGGAACAATTTCCGTAGCCGGACTCTTTGAAAGTTCGCCAGAAATTAATATGCTTAAGGTTGTTTTAAGTGAGATAAAGATTCTTGGGTTTCTCTGCCCCATAGGCGTTGATCGTCTTCACTATCTTATTAAACTTCTTCAAGAAAGAAAACTAAATCTGCAGACTTTAATTACCCATCGATTTTCCTTAAATGAGGTTAATCGAGCAATAACTGTTTTTGATAAGAAACTGGAAGAGTCAATTAAAGTGATGATTCTATTTTAAAAATGGAAAAAAAATATACAACATATCGCTTATGTTCAGTATGCTGTCCTGTCGTGGTTTCTTTAGAGAATAATAAAATAGTCTTGGTGGAAAGAAAAACAAGTACTCCCTCGATAGAGGAAAATTATTTTTGTCCAAATGTAAGGGCTATTTCTGAAATTGTTTATTCGGCTGACCGATTAAAGACCCCATTATAAAGTTGATATTGAGAAGGCTAAGAAATTACTTACCGAGGCTGGTTATTCTGATGGACTAACACTTACTATGGCTTCTTGTGTAGTATACGGCGGCGATGTAGCTGGAGAGGTCATTCAATCTTGATTGAAAAAGATAGGAATCAATTTGAAGATTGATATCATTGAGGAGGGAGCTTACTGTGATGCACTTAAAAAGGGGACCTATAATATGTTATACGACCGAAGTGCTCAAGCTATTGATCCCGGTTACAACACTATGTGGTGGGTTTGCGAAGGGACATAGAACAAGTATCATTGGTGCAACAAAGAATATGATAAGCTTGTGCAGGAAGGTGAGTAACATTGGATGTTGAAAAACGTGCTGAGATTTACAAAAGGATGCAGAAAATAATGGATGAAAATGTGATCTCTATTTGGGTAACACACGGTGTACGTCCTGTATGCATGCAGAAGTATGTAGAGCCAGATAAGCTTTTCCCCAATGGTCGTTTGGCTCCTTGGCTAATGTCTATAAAGAAGTAAAATCTTTACAGGGAAGGGTGCTAAAGAAAGCGCCCTTCCCTGTAAACTATAAAATAGAGGAGAAAGAAAAAGGAGATGCTCCGATATTTTGTCAAACGGTTAGGTTGGATGGTGCTTACTGTGTTTGGTGTTCTGATTTTTACATTTTCTTTAACTTATTTTCTTCCAGGAGACCCAGCTTCTGTTATGCTTGGTCCTCGAGCTACGCCACAATTAATTAAAGCTTTGCAAGTTCGATTAGGATTGGATAAGCCAGTATGGACTCGTTTTGGAATATATGTGTGGGGAGTTCTAGGAGGAGATTTGGGAGAATCTGTCTGGTCGCATCGACCCGTCTTTTCACTTCTTATGCAAGTTTTACCTTACACAATTATATTAGCGCTTTCCAGCTTGCTCCTGGCTGTTATCATTGGTATGGCGTTGGGAATATTAGCATCGACTTATGAAAATTCAGTATTAGATTGGATTACAACGGGATTTTCCCTTATAGCTACTTCTATCCCCAGTTTTGTCGCTGCTTGCTTATTACTGCTTTTCTTTTCAATCTTCCTGAAATTATTTCCTGTTATAGGAGCAGGTAAAGAGGGAGATATTCTGAGCCAATTGCATCATCTTGTTTTGCCTTCTTTCGCCTTAGCTATATCTTGGATTGGTTATATTGCATATCTGCTCCGTGGCACAATGTTAGAAGTTTTTGGTTCAGATTATATTACGACAGCGAAATCTTTCGGTATCCCCATACGTTATATAGCTTATAAATATACTTTGAAAAATGCGATTAAACCGATAGTAGCTATTGTTGGATTAGGTATAGGTAAACTTCTTGGTGGGGCTGTATTTGTAGAGATTATATTTAACCGACCAGGATTAGGAAAAACTATTGCTGATGCTGTCTTTGCTCGTGATTTCCCGGTGGTACAGGGCGGAGTCTTATTAGCTGCCTTCCTATATGTCTTATCTAATTTGGCTGCAGATTTGTCCTATGCCCATTTTGACCCCCGTATACAATATGAAGAAAAGAGGTAGGCAATGACTGATGAGAAAAAAGAGCGCAAGGATTTCTTGCAAGAATGGAATAGCCTTAAGAAGAAAAGACATCGGCAACTGAAAAAGGTAGCTCGGGTCCTTGGTATTATTATAAAAAATCCCAGAGGTATTTTAGGTATTATTATTATCGGAATGCTACTCGTTTGTGCTATCTTTGCCCCTTGGATAGCACCTTACGATCCCTACAAGCAAGATATTATAAATCGGCTTACCGGTCCTTCATTAGAACACTTATTGGGCACTGATAATGTTGGTCGTGATATTCTAAGCAGAATTATTTATGGAGCTCGGATCGCAGCAATTGTTTCTATAGGAGGGGTAATAATAGCAGCAATGACTGGAATCCTTTTGGGAACTATTGCTGGATATATAGGAGGAGTTATTGAAAATGGGATTTTATGGATTGTAGACGTCATTAGAGCTTTTCCTCAAATTATTCTTATACTGGTTTTAGTTGCTGTTCTTGGACCTTCTATCCCTAATATGATTACAGTTTTAGCTCTTACATCCATACCTCAGTATACAAGAGTAGCTCGAGCAGAAACATTATCAGCAAAAGAAGAAGGATATGTCTTCGCTGCTAAATCCCTGGGGGCTAAAAATAAGAGGATACTTCTTAAACATATAATTCCAAATATTTTACCACCGATCATCATCTTGGCCGGTATGGATATGGCTGTAATGATTATGTGGGAAGGAGGTTTATCTTTTTTGGGTTTAGGTGTTAGACCACCGGCAGCATCATGGGGAGTAATGCTTAAAAATGGTTATAAATATATTCTAAGTTCTCCATGGATGATCATCTGGTCTTCAATAGCTTTAGCAACAGCTATGTTAGGCTATTCTCTCTTTGCTGAGAGTTTAAGAGTCGCCCTCAATCCAAAAGAGAGTATGGAGAGACAAGCAAAGGCGTAAGAAGGATAAAACAAGTGGATAAAGAGTTGTTAAGTATTAAAGATCTTATAGTTGAGTACTCAACTATAAGGGGAGTAGCTAAAGCAGTTAATGGAGTGAGTTTAACCATTAATAGAGGGGAAGTGTTTTGCTTAGTTGGAGAGTCTGGATGTGGCAAAAGTACATTGGGATTGTCTATACTGCGGCTTCTTCCCAAATCAGGGAAAATTATAAACGGGCAGATTATAATAAAAGGACAAAATATACTTGAACTTTCAGAAAAGATAATGAATGAGAAAATAAGGGGCAAAGAAATTACTATGATTACCCAGAATCCTCAAAGATCGCTCAATCCTGTCTTTAAGATTAGTGATCAAATAATAGATGTATTACGCTTCCATGAGGAAAATAGAGACCAACGAGATAAGTTTAAACTCACTACACAGTCTTCACGCAAGAAAGTTATTTGGAAGCGGAAAGCTATAGATATGTTAGATAAGATGAGGATAGCTGATGCTGGGGATCGAATGAGAGAATATCCTCACCAGTTTAGCGGAGGTATGAAACAACGGGTGATTGCCGCTATGGCCTTTATTAGTAACCCTTCTTTATTAATTGCTGATGAACCAACCACTTCTTTGGATGTCACTATTGAAGCTCAAATAATAAACCTCTTAAAAGGTTTAGTTAAGGAATATAGGACCGCTGTTCTTTACATTACTCATGATTTAGGGGTTGCTTGGGAAATCAGTGACCAAATAGCAGTTATGTATGCTGGAAATATAGTAGAGAGAGCAAATGCAGAAAGTTTATTTAAAAAGCCACAACATCCTTATACAAAAGCTTTGCTGAAATGTTTGCCAGGAACCATGACGGGAAACAGAATGCGGAAAAAACAGCTGAATCCAATACCTGGTCAAGTGCCCAATTTTATTCAACCTCCTCCTGGATGTAGATTTCATCCAAGATGTCCCTATTCTATAAGAATCTGCAAAGAACAACAACCAATTTTACAAGAGATTTCGTCTGGACACTTTGTAGCTTGTTTTAAAAGGGGAACCAATAACAATGCCACTACTTCAAGTAAATAATTTATATACTTATTTTAAAAAAGACACAGGAATACTACCCAAATTATTTGGACATGGCCCCAAAATAGTGCGAGCAGTGGACGGTGTAAGTTTTGATATCAAAGAGAAAGAGATATTTGGATTGGTTGGGGAAAGCGGCTGCGGAAAGACAACTGTTGGTAACTCGGTTCTTCGCTTAATTGAACCTACCAGTGGTGAAATATTTTTTGAGGGCAGAGATTTATTAAATATGACAGATAAAGATTTGCATAAGTTTCGTCGGAAAGCCCAATTAATATTACAGGATGCTCGTTCTTCATTGGATCCTCGGATGCATGCAGGAGAGATATTGGCTGAACCTTTCAAGATACATGACGTAACGGAATACGAAGATGAGATTGAAGCAGAGGTTCGTAATCTCTTAAGAATTGTGGGTTTGTCTCCTGATGACGCAGATAGGTATCCTAATGAATTTAGTGGAGGAGAAGCACGAAGGATTACTATAGCCCGAGCATTGGCACTTCACCCAAAACTTGTAGTAGCTGATGAACCAACTTCGGGCCTAGATGTCTCTATTATGGCTCAGATCATAAATTTAATGGTTGAAATGCAAAACAAATTTGGACTAACATATTTTTGGATTTCTCACAACTTACATATCGTTAAGCATATTAGTGATAAAATCGCTGTTATGTACCTAGGAAAAATTGTAGAGATGGGTTTAGGAGAAGAAATTTTTCAGAATCCTCTCCATCCTTATACACAAGCTCTTTTCTCATCCGTTCCTAATGTGTTGTCAAAGAAGAAAAAAAAGGTCATCTTAAAAGGAGAGGTTCCAAGTCCCATAAATCTACCTTCTGGTTGTCGGTTTAGCCCCAGGTGTTGGCGAGTTAAATCTCTTTGCAAAAGCAAGGCACCTGAGCTTATCGAGGTTGAGAATGGCCACTGGGTTGCTTGTCACCGATGTAAGGTTTGAAAACTCCCAAGAAAGTTGGATGATGCAATGTCAATTATTTTTTAATTGACAATTAAAAAATCTCAAAGAAAAGCTGATGAAGTAGAGAAGTTAATTCAAAGAGCTTTTAATGAGAAACAAGAGCTGATGGCTATGCTCCCAATGCTACTTCTACAGTAGACAAAGTAAAGGATGTTATTGTAAGAATAAACTCTGTGGGGTAATAAATGTTCAATAGGATAAAAAATTAGGTGGCAATAAATAATAAAACCTAAAAAGGAGGTGATTATTGGAATAACAAAAGTGATTGTAAAGTAAAAGATTTAGAAAAGGAGAAAAAAATGAAAAGGTTTTTAGTTGTATTTTCGATGGTATTGGTTGTGGCTTTTGTTTCGGGAAGTGCTATAGCTCAGGAGTCTACTTTGAGGATAGAAAGGCCGGGTGATATTGGTTCTTTAGACCCTGCTTATTTAGTTAATACAAAGAACGAATTTACGATAATGAATTGTCTCTATAATGGTTTAGTTAAATACAAGCCTGGAACATGGGAAGTTATGCCAGATCTGGCAGAAAAGTGGGAAATAAGTAAAGATGGTAAAGAGATTACATTTTGGTTGCGAAAAGGAATTCAATTCCACCGTGGGTACGGGGAGATGACAGCTGAAGATGTAAAGTTTTCCTTTGAGAGAATTATTGATCCTAAAAGTGCATCGCCGGAAGATGTATCCTGGGCTGCCTTAGACCATGTAGAAATTATTGATAAATCTACAGTAAAGCTGGTATTAAAAGAGCCCTCAGCCCGACTGTTTACCTCAACATTACCATTAAATGCTGGCTTCATCGTTTCCAAGAAAGCTGTTGAAGATATAGGTAAAACAAAGTTTAGTTTTTATCCCGTAGGAACAGGACCATATGAATTTGTTCGCTGGATTCCCAATCAAGAGACTATGCTTACTGCTTTTAAAAATTATTGGGGAGATACTCCTAAAATAAAAAATTTAAAATTCATACCAATGCCTGAGGTTTTGACAGTAGAAATGGCTCTGGAAACAGGTGAAATTGATGTAGCGATTATCTCTGAAGAAAGCATACGTAGATTTCAAGAGAATCCTAATATTAACCTTTATCTTAAACCAGGTTTGGCTACTTTCTGGATCTTTTTCACCGTTAATAAGCCTCCGTTAGACAATATAAAGGTTCGGAAAGCACTGCGTTACGCTATCGATGTCGATGAGATAATTAAAGCTGCTTATGCAGGGATTCCCGAACGAGCTTATGCGTTATTACCTCCAGGAATGCTTGGATATTGGAAAGATGCGCCCCATCATAAAGTTGATATTGAAAAAGCTAAGAAATTACTTGCCGAGGCTGGTTATCCTGATGGACTAACGCTTACTTATGTCTCAAAGGAAGTAGTAAAGGGCGATGTAATTGGAGAAGTCATTCAATCTCAATTGAAAAAGATAGGAGTCAATTTGAAGATTGATATCCTCCAGGTAGGGGCTTATGCTGATGCAGCTAAAAAGGGTACTTATAATATGCTGTATGACCGATTTTCTTGCACTGTTGATCCCGGATACCATACTATGTGGTTTACTTGTAGTCAGGCATGGAACTTATTTCATTGGTGCAACAAAGAATACGATAAGTTTTGGCACCAAGGCGAAGTGACACTGGATGTTGAAAAACGTGCTGAGATTTACAGAAAAATGCAGAAAATAATGGATGAAGACGCTATAGCTGTTTGGGTAATGCATGGTGTGCGTCCTAGAGCCATGCAGAAGTATGTAGATCCAGGTAAACTTTTCCCCAACAGTCGTTTGGCTCCTTGGCTAATGTCCATAAAGAAGTAGAATCTTTATTAGAAAAGGGTGCTAAACCTAAATAGGGAGGCACCCTTCCCTTAGTTTGTGTAATTTCAAAAAAAATTGATGAAAATTAGAACAATTTAACGGGACTTTAAATAATATTCCCTAAGAAAGGTAAGAAAATGAAATCCCCAGATAAAATAGTCAAAGTTAATCTTTCAAACGGTTTAGTGAAAAAAGAAAATATTTCAGGTGATATTTTACGAAAATTTCTTGGTGGAAGAGGACTTAATGCTTATTTTTTGCTCAAATATATAAATAAAAACATTAAGCCATTCAACCCAGACAATATACTTATCTTCTCCTGTGGACTATTAACAGGGACTAAGGCATTGTCCTCTGCGCGCATTCATCTTGGGGCACTATCACCTCTTACTAAATTATTAGGAAGTTCAAATGCGGGTGGTTTTTTTGGTGCAGAAATGCGAGCTTGTGGCATTATTTCTTTAATAATTATAGGAAAGGCAAAAAAGCCTGTTTATTTATATATTAAAGATAAAGATGTACAAATAAGGGATGCGACTAAACTATGGGGCTTAGGTACATATGAGACTCAAGAAAAAATCCAACAGCAAATTGGTGATGATAATGTTAAATTTGCGGTTATTGGTCCCGCTGGAGAAAGACTCGTTAACATAGCCTCTATTATATTTTCTTCTGGTAACGCCGCTGGAAGAACCGGATTAGGAGCAGTAATGGGGTCTAAAAGTTTAAAGGGTATAGCGGTCCGGGCTATCAAAAAAGCTTATACTCCTAAAACTGAAAAAATTAAAGAAATTAATAAACGTTATTTAAATGAAATGAAAAACTCATCTGATTATAAGGAGTATTTAAAATATGGTGACTCTACCAGTGTAAAATGGGTTGATAAATTAGGAGCAGGATCTGTTTATAATTACCGAGATGTTTATTTTATGAAAGTAGATACAGCAGACGGATTAAGCCTCAAAGATTTTAAGGTAAAACGCAAGAGTTGTTTTAATTGCCCAATCCACTGCAGGGCTGTGATAAAAATTGGTCAGGGTCAGCATAATGGCTTTATAGGGGAAAGACCCCCTTTTGAAGTGATGGAGGCTCTTGGGCCAAAATGCGGTAATGCCGATGCAAATGAGTCTGTTTATTTACATAATATGTGTAACAAGTGGGGGTTGGATTCTATCGATGTAGGGAGTCTTATTGCCTTTGTTATGGATTTATATGAACAAGGTATTCTTACGGAGCAAGAAACTGCTGGTTTAAAGCTTGAGTGGGGTAATCCGGAAGTAATGAAAATACTGGTAGAGCAAATAGCTTTTCGGAGCAGCTGGCTTGGTGATCTTCTTGCTCAGGGGATTAGAAAAGCTGCGGATATAATTGGAAATGGAGCAGAACGATACGCTTATCATGTCAAAGGTCTTTCTATGACTGCTATGGATCCTCGGGGTTTCAAAGGTTCAGGTTTGGGTTATGCTGTAAGCAGTCGAGGGGCAGATTTTGCTAATGTTTATGCTCGTCTTGAGTACGCTTATACCCCCCAAAAAGCTAAAGAGGTTTTTGGTACCGAAAAGGCAGCTGACCGCCTTTCTGAAGAAGGTAAACCATTAATGGTAAAATATACTTTTCGTATAAGTGGAGTTATAGATGCTCTTGGTCTTTGCAAAATACCTTATCTTACCTTATTGAATAGTTATGATTTAACTATTGCTTCTGAATTAATTGAAGCTTTGGTTGGCTGGAATATTTTTCCTAAAGAATTGTTTCAGTGTGGGGAGAGGATTGTCAATGCAGAGCGGCTCTTCAATATCCGTCGAGGTGCAAATAGAGCCGACGATATTTTACCTGAGAAATTTCTTAAAGAACCAATTGATAAAGGAGTTTGCAAAGGCTCGGTAGTTAATCTGGAAAAAATGCTGGATGAATTTTATTCACTAATGAAGTGGACTAATAAAGGGATCCCTACAAAAGAAAAGATTAAGGAACTGAACTTAGAAGAAATATACTATTATCCAGAAAAGTTATCTTTCTCTGATTAATTTATTATTACCTCATTATTCAAATTTAAGAAGTAGGTGAAGTAACTAAACATTAAATTTAAGAGGTAAATTAGTAATGAAACCAGTAAAAGTGGGTCCCAATGTTCTGTAGTCTTACCAAGACCCAAACGAAGACTATTTATTCAGCGAGTTTAGAGATTATGGAACGAACAGGAATGCGTTTTTATAGCCAGGAAGCTATTGATTTATTTAAAAAAGCCGGTGCTTCTATTTCTGATGATAATCTTGTACGTATTTCTTCTCAATTAGTAGATAAAGCTTTAGATACTGTTCCTAAGCAGATTATAATTTATGATCGTTTAGGTGCTCAAGCAATGACTTTAGGAGCACAGAATACTTACTTCGGAGTAGGTTCTGATTGCATGAATGTCTGGGACATTTATACAAATAAACGGAGAAAAGCATTGCATCAGGATCTGATAAATGGTATAAGGGTTGCTGACTATTTATCAAATATTGATTTTATAATGTCTATGTATATTCCATCCGATATTGATCAGCAGATCTATGATCGCTACCAAATGCAGGCTATGCTTTTAGAGTCAAAAAAACCTGTTGTTCTTATTAATAATGACCTGCAAGGGTTAAAAGACTGTGTTGAGATGGCAAAAATCGTAGCTGGAGGGCTAAAAAAGTTAGAGAAAAAACCCTTTGTAATTTGCTATGCCAATGCTACATCGCCAACGAAACATAATAAAGAAGCTGTAGAGAAGTTGTTATATTGTGCAGAGCATAATTTACCCATCATCTATATCCCAGGAAACCACTGGGGTGTAACTAGTCCTATCACACCTGCTGGTGCTTTAGCTTTGGGTAACGCTGGTCAACTGGGTGCATTAGTATTATCTCAGCTTAAACAAGAAGGAGCACCTTTCATTATAGGTGATAGCAGCGGATCGGTATTAGATATGAAAACTATGAGCAGTTGCTATGTTGCGCCAGATCCTGGCCCTTTTGATTGGGATATGGCTCACTACTACGGCCTTCCTGCTTTTGGCATTGGAGGTTGTAGTAACTCTAAGATGTTTGACTCTCAGGCAGCTGCTGAAGCTGCGCTCTCTATTTTTGCTGGGGCCCTCAGCAGGGTTGATTTAATACACGATGTAGGATATCTTGATTGTGGTATGAATTTTTCCCTGGAACTGCTTGTTTTCTGCGATGAGATTATTGAATGGGTTAAGCGTTACTTGCGTAAATTGGAGATTACCAAAGAGACGTTGCCTTTGGAGTTAATTGAAAAAATTGGTGTTGATGGAAATTTTTTAGAAACAGAGCATACTCTCCGCCATTACAAAGAGAGGTGGCGTCCTGAATTAATCAATCGCCAGAGCTATGAGAGATGGAATGCTGATGGCTCATTATCGTTAGAGAAGCGAACTAATAAGAAAGTAAAAGAGATCATTGAAACATACCAAAATAAACAGCTCCCAGACAGTATTATTAGGCAAATAAAGAATATAACTGCTCGCGCTAAGGAACGGTTGAGCAACTAACATTAGAAATGAGTAGTATTCTCCGTGAGTAAGAGAGAAAAGCTTGCTTTTGTAGGGAAAGCTTGGATAATGTCTTTATAAATAAAAGGGGAAAATAGAAGTAATGGATGGAAATGAAATAATAGCAGATTTTATTGGGAATGTCTCGTGGAATGATTTGCCAGAGGAAGTTCACCAAAAGGTCAAGTTGTGCCTACTTGACACGCTTGGGGCTACTATTGGTGGAACTCTTACCCCTGTCAGCAAGATTACTGCAAGCTATATTGCTAAAGTATGGCCTGGAAATGAGGCTACTGTCCTTTTGTATAGTGCTTCCTCCAGCGCAGCGGGTGCAGCATTAGCTAATGGTTACGCTGCCAATGCACTGGATATAGATGATGACGCTAAATATACTCAAGGTCATCCAGGTGCACAAATCTTTCCAGTATCATTGGCTGTATCAGAGAAAGTGGATGCTAATGGTAAGGAAATGTTGACAGCTATGGTGGTAGGCTATGAAGTTGCACATCGTGTTGGTCGCTGCTGGCACGATTATCATAAAGTATATCAGGCTTGTGGCTCGTGGGGCTCGGTAGCTAACGCAGCGATTACAGCAAAATTGATAGGATTAAGTAAGAAGGAAATAAAGAATGCATTAGGAATTGCAGAGTATCACGCACCTAACCTGCCAATGATGCGTGATATTGATACTCCAACGATGGTTAAGCATGGAATAGGATGGGGAGCAGCAACTGGTGTTATATCTGCCGAATTAGCAGCGCAAGGTTTTACCGGTATCCCCAGCATTCTGGGCTTTAAGAAATACCAAGATTGGGCGTCTGATATCGGGGAAAATTATATTATGGTTGATGGAGTGCATTTCAAAAAATATCCTTCTTGCAAATGGGGGCATCCTGTCTTTGCTGCTGCATTAAAATTAATGCACGAACATAATATTAAAGTAAGTGATATTGCAAAGATTGTGGTGAAAGGGTTTCACGAAACAGTATGTTTGCAAATTAAGCGTCCACAAACAGAAGAGGAAGCACAATTTAGTGTAGCCTGGCCGCTGGCCGCTTTACTTATTGATGGTGAGTTAGGTCCGAAACAGATGTTATCACACCGTTACAATGATAAAAGAATTCTCTCATTAGTTAATAAAATAGAGTTAGTAGAATCGAAAGAAGTTGATGCTTTCTATCGTCCTATCCGTGAAAATAGAGAAGAAGACCCAAACGCATGCTGGTCTGCAGCGGTAAGAATCACCTTAAAGAATGGGCAGAGTTTTTATTCAGGAATTACAAAATACGAGGAGTTATGGGATGAGGAAGAACTTAAGAAAAGGTTTCGTTGGATTACCAGTTATGTTATAGATAATGAACGTGTAGAAAAATTATTGGATATAGTGCAAAATTTTGAGAATCTATCATCTGTTAATAAATTAACGAATTTGTTGCGTACACCTTAATGCGGTTTATTGACAAAATAAATCATTAGATTGTATTGGGTTATAATTAAAATGGAAATTAATTCCATAATATGGAATAGATAAGCTAAATGGAAAAATAAAACCAATTGAAACTTAAGTTAACGTTGTTAATCTCAAGCTTTCAAGAAAAAGTTAACAACGATGAGGGAGAAGTTATTAGTGCATAGCTAAAGAGGGATGCTAAAATCATAACTGGAGGATTAGCATATGGAGACATTTAAAAAAATTAACTTAAGAGGAGGCAATAACAGTGCTACAAGGAGTCAGCTTCAAAGTATTATCTCATAAACAAATTGAAGAGATTCATTCGGCTAGCTTGAAGATTTTAGAGAAAACAGGGGTTAAGGTTTTTGATGAGGACACTGTATCCATTTTAAAAGAGGCAGGAGCAGATGTTGCAGAAGATAATATAGTAAGAATGCCTTCTCATTTAGTTGAAGAAGCATTGTCTGGAGCACCATCAAAAATAACCCTGTATAATCGAGAAGGAGAACCTTCTCTTTTTTTGGGGGAAGATAAAGTCTATTTTGGTACAGGCTCGGATTGCCCTAATATTATTGATTTGTTCACAGGCAAAAGACGGCCAGCAGTAAAAGAAGATATAGCTAAAATGAGTTTATTTTGCGATTGTCTTCCTAATATTGACTTCATTATGTCTATGGGTTGTGCTTCTGATGTTCCCTCTGCTATATCAGATAGACATCATTTTGAGGCTATGGTGTTAAATACCAAAAAACCTATAATTTTTACAGCATACGATAAATGTGGGTTTGAAGACATCCTGGAAATGGCTATCACAGTAGTTGGCAATCTTGAAGAGCTGCAAAAACATCCGTTTTTAATTCTCTATGATGAACCCACCTCTCCCTTAAAACATACTAAGCCTGCATTACAAAAGCTACTTTTGGCTGCCGAGAAAAACATTCCTTTAGTTTATGCTCCAGCAGTTTTGGCTGGGGCAACAGGTCCGGTTACTTCTGCTGGATTGTTAGCTACAGGCAATGCTGAAATTTTAAGCGGGTTAGTAATCCATCAACTAAAAAGGAAAGGAGCTCCTTTTATCTATGGTATAGGCTTTGATGTAATGGATATGTCTACTACAGTAGATGCGTATGCAGCACCTGAGACTCTTATTATGGATGCTGGTGCTTGCGATTTAGCAAGATACTATAACCTCCCTACTTTCAGTGTTGGCGGAGTTAGTGATGCTAAAATTCTTGACCAACAGGCCGGGGCCGAAATAGCCCTATCTTGCTTAATGGGAGGTTTAAGTGGAGCAGACCTGGTTCATGATATAGGATACCTTGAATCAGGAATGACCTCTTCTTACGAATCTATTCTATTAAGTGATGAAATTATTGGGGAAGTTAAGCAAATGCGAAAAGGTATTGAGGTGAACACAGAGACGCTGGCAGTGGATGTAGTTGATAAAGTAGGACCGGGCGGTCACTTTCTTGAGGAGGAATCTACATTAAAGAATTTTAGAAAAATATGGTATCCTAAATATTTAGATAGACAGAGATACCACGCCTGGGTTGAGAATGGCAGGAAAACTCTTTTTGATAAATTGAACAAGGAGGCGAAGAAAATTCTTAAAGAATATACTCCAGAGCCCGTTTCTTCTAAAATTAAAGAGAGAATAGCAGAGATTATAAGAAAAAGAGAGAAAAATATTAAAATTTAACTTCTCTTGTTTTTTCCGATATTTTGGAGGTTGTAAAAACAGAAAATAAAACTTTAAAAGAGTTATTAAAACTAATTTCGGGAATGTAAAATTTCTGAGAGAATTAAAAATGAACTGAGAGGAGGTGAAAAAAAATGAGAAGTAAAAAGTTGATGCTGGTTTTAGTTTTTTCGCTCGTTGCTGTGATGTGGATATTCGGTGGAAATATCTTATGGGCTCAAGAAAAGAAGGTGTACATTAACGGCATAGATGCGGATTTTCCTCCTTTTGCTTATATTGATGAAGAGGGCAATCCCGCAGGATACGATGTAGAATGCGTCGAGTGGATTGGTAAAGAGGTGGGTTTTGAAGTAAAGACTAAACCCATAGCCTGGGATGCGATAATCGATAACTTATTAGCGGGAAAAATTGATTTCATTGCTTCAGGGATGACAATAACAGAGGAAAGGGAGAAAAAGGTAGATTTTACAATTCCATATTGGGAGATAGACCAAGGGGTTGTAGTTTGTGAGGGTTCCGACCTTAATATCATTGCTGCTTTAAGCGGAAAATATACAGTGGGAACTCAAAGAGGGTGCACAGCAGCGATGTGGATTGAGGATCACCTGGTGAAGGAGGGAACAATTGGAAAAGATAAATTAAAATTATACGAAAGCTTTTCTCTGGCAGTAATGGATTTGTTAAACGGAAGGATAGATTCGGCAATGATGGACGATGTTATGGTGAAGGACGCGATAAAGAAGGGGAAACCACTTAAAGTTATTGGCATAATCAAAACAGGAGAAATTTATGGATATGCTGTCAGAAAGGAAGATAAAGAACTGAAGCGGATGTTGAATGAGGGACTGAGAAGACTGATGAAATCGCCTAAATGGGATGAGCTCATAGATAAGTATATGGTTAAGTAAAAAGTGGGGATGGAGGAACGCAAAGTTCTTATTTTTGCGTTCCTCTACTTAAGACTAAAAGGCGAGAGATAGAAATGCTGGAAGATCTTGCAATGCTCTATCAGGCTCTTCCTTATTTACTTAAGGGTTCCATAGTAACAATTGAGCTTGTAGCGGGAGCTCTGGCTTTGGGACTTGTTGTAGGTATTCCTATGGCTGCGGGACAGGTTTACGGTAGTAAACCTGTCTCTAAGATAATCTCTTTTTATGTCTGGTTCTTTCGAGGACTTCCAGTTTTAGTGCTCCTTTTTCTCTTTTACTTTGGGTTATTTCCTCTCTTAAACCTTGATTTATCAGCTTTCGCTGCTGCTGTCCTTGTTTTGGGTCTTAGAAGCACCGCTTATCAATCTCAGATTTTTCGGGGAAGCATCCAGTCACTTGGAAGTGGACAGATGCTGGCTGCTCGTTCCATAGGTATGAGCAGATTTAAAGCAATATGCCATATTATCTTACCCCAGGCTTTAAGAATTTCCATTCCAGGATGGTCAAATGAGTATTCAATTATCTTGAAGGACTCTGCCATTACTTACGCTTTAGGAGTGATGGAGATATTGACCAGAGGAAATTTCATTGCTACACGAACTTACAAGCCTATGCCTGTTTTTCTCACCTGTGCTGTAATTTTTCTCATTTTAACTTATGGAGGGGTGAAACTTCTCGACCTTCTGGAAAAGAAGGTGAGAACACCTGGCTACGGAGGTAGAAGATGAGGGATATAAAAAGATGCCAATTGGGAGAAAGAAATGGGTGAGTTCTACTTTATCCGGGATATTCTCTTACCTCCTTTATTAGAGGGAACGATAGTCACTCTTAAATTAATAGTATTATCTATTCCTCCAGGGCTGATTATAGGGATTTTAATGGCTGTAGGGCGAGTATACGGAAATAAACTTATCTCCTCCTTGTGCACTGGTTATGTGGCTTTTTTTCGGGGTACCCCTCTATTAGTACAACTTTTCATTCTCTATTATGGACTTCCTTCTCTGGGCATCTTCTTTTCTCCTCTCACGGCAGCAGTCATAGGATTTACACTTTGCAGTGGTGCTTATCATTCAGAATATATTAGAGGAGCCATACAATCTATTAAGAGTGGCCAGATGATGGCTGCCGAGTCTCTGGGGATGAGCAGATTTAAAGCAATCTTATATATTATTCTCCCCCAGGCATTAAGGAGAGCAATTCCGGGTTGTTCTAATGAGATTATCTATCTGGTAAAGTATTCCTCTTTAGCTTTTATGGTTACCTGTATAGAGCTGACAGGTGCAGGAAAAATTATTGCCAGCCGCTACTTCAAATATACGGAGGTTTTTCTTGTTATAGGAATAATCTATCTATTAATGGTCTCTGTGGTTACTAAACTTCTTAATAGCTTAGAGAAAAAAGTGAGAATTCCCGGATTAGAGGTGGGAAAATAGATGAATAAAGAAAAATCTTTAATGTCAATAAAACAGGAGAAAATGAGCAGAAAGGAACAAAAAATGAAAGAAGAAAAAAGCTTAATACGAAAAGAAATATTGTCTATAAAACCGTATATTCCCGGCAGGCCAGTTGAACAAGTAAAAAAAGAATTAGGATTAAAAGAGGTTATAAAGTTAGCTTCCAACGAAACATCGGTTGGTCCTTCTAAATTAGCTGTAGAAGCAATAAAAAAAGAGGCGAAGAATGTTAATTTTTATCCTGAAGGCTCAAATAAGCTCTTAAGAGAAAAATTGGCCCAGAGATTGAATCTTGATAAAGAGATGATAATTCTCGCTAATGGTGCAGATAACATCATAGACCTTTTAGGGTTGGCTTTTATTAATAAGGGTGATGAGATAATTATGGGAGAGGTTACTTTTCCCACTTATGAGAGTGTAGTTAAAATTATGGGAGGAAAGATAATCTCCGCAAAACTTAAAGACTATACTTATAATTTGGAGGAGATTGCCCGGAGAGTAAATGAGAGGACAAAACTTATTATTGTATGTAATCCCAATAATCCTACGGGGACAATAGTCACTAAAGAGGCGGTGGATAAGTTGATGGAAGACGTTCCTGAAGATGTAATTGTAGTTTTTGATGAAGCTTACTGCGATTATGTTGAGAATGAGAACTATCCTGACAGTTTATTCTATGTTCGAGAGGGAAAGAATGTAATTGTTATCCGCACCTTCTCTAAAATAGCTGGCTTAGCGGGACTTCGAATTGGCTATGCCATAGCAAAACAAGAGTTAATTGGCTATTTGAAGCGAGTAGTGGACGTTTTTCCTGTAAATAGATTGGCTCAAGCGGCAGCTTTAGCTTCTCTGGATGATGAAGAGCATAGAAGAAAAATTTTAAGACTAAATAAAGAAGGAAAAGAATATCTATATAGCGAACTGAAGAGATTAGGACTCTTTTATGTTCCCACAGAGACCAATTTTATTTTTATCGATTTAAAAAAGGATACAAAAGTCATTTTTGAAAAACTATTAAAAAAAGGAGTGATTATTCGACCAGGAAAAACCTGGGGTTGCCCGAATTTCATTCGAGTTACCATAGGAACTCCTTACGAGAACAAGAAGTTCATTCAGGCTCTTAAAGAGGTATTAACTTCTTAGCGTTCAGGAGGTATTTAAGTGAAGAAACTATTAACAGGCAATGAAGCCGTTGCTGAAGGAATAATTGAATCAGGGGTAGAAGTAGTCTGTGGGTATCCGGGCACTCCCTCAACAGAGGTAATCCAGACCTTGCTGCCTCGAAGAAAAGAGCTGGGAATTCATATAGAGTGGAGTGTAAATGAAAAAGTGGCTTCTGAGATTGCTGCTGGTGCTGCTTGGGCAGGGAAAAGAGCTATCGCCACAATGAAGATGTCAGGATTAAATGTTGCCTCTGATTCTTTATGTTCCATTATTTATAGTGGTTGTAGAGGTGGATTGGTTGTTTACGTAGTTGATGACCCTGGAGCAAGTGCAGGTATGGTGGAGCAGGACTCAAGATATTATGCTAAGTTAGGGATAGCTCCTATGCTTGATATCTCTTCTCAGCAGGAGAGTTTAGACTTTGTGAAGCTTGCCTTTGAAATTTCCGAAAAGATCGGAGGGCTCGTTTTCTTAAGGTCGACGGCAAGTATCTCCCATGTCGCCTCCAATGTAAAGATAGGCAAAAGAGTAAAATTAAAGAGAGAAGCTCATTTTGAGCGTGATATCTCCAAATATACTAAGCCGAAGGCGCTCTGGTGTATGAATCAACATCGAGATTCACTTACAAGATTAACTGAAGCCTCTAGAATTGTAGATTCTTACCTTTCTGAATCGGGAACAGAAGTTAATCAAATACATTTAGAGGGAAAATATGGGGTAGTTGCCTCTGGAGCAGCATGGGAAAATTTCCAGGAAGCGGTAAGTAGATACAATTTAAAGCTTTCCTGGTTAAAGATAGGGATGGTGAATCCTCTGCCCGAGGAGAAAATAAAAGAGTTTTTAAAAAAGATAGATAGACTGTTTGTATTGGAAGAATTGGAGCCTCTCATAGAGGCAGAAGTTATGAGAATCTCTTTTCTTTTAAACAAAAAAATAGATGTTTTAGGAAAATTTAACGGTACTCTCTCTATGATGGGAAGTTATTCCTTTAAGGAGATAAAAGATTCTCTTGAAGCTCTTCTTAAAGCAAAGCTTGAACCTGAGCAGGATTTGGAAATCATAAAAAGAGCAGAAAAACTTAAAGTTGAGCGTCCTACCTCCTTTTGTACAGGATGTCCTCACAGGGGAACATACTATGCTATAAATAAAGCTATTAAAAAATTAAATTACAAAAAAAAGGATATTATCGTCACTGGAGATATAGGATGCACAATTTTGGGGATGAACAAGCCTTTCCAGACTTGCTGGACTGAAGTAGCTATGGGAGCAAGCATAGGTATAGCTCAAGGATTTAAATGGGCTGGTATTAAAAAGCCAGTATTGGCAACTATAGGAGATTCCACATTTTTTCATGCCGGCATTCCTCCTCTTATTAACGCAGTATATCAAAATGTTCCCTTGACTGTTATCATTTTAGATAATGGATGGACGGCTATGACCGGCTTTGAGGAAAACCCGGGAACTATCCCTTTAAGAGAGATAGATACTATGAGGGTAGATATTGTAGATTTATGCCGGGGATGCGGTGTAAAAGATATAAGTGTAATTGACCCTTATCATTCAGAGGAGGCAATAGATGCAATAGCAAAGGCGATAGAGCATCCGGGAGTATCTGTAGTGGTTTCCCGTCGTGAATGTTCTCTTCAGGCAAGGAGAAGAGGGATTAGCTTACCAAAGCTAAAGGTAAATCCTGATAAATGCACTGGTTGCAGGGTATGCTTGAGTTCCTTAGCTTGCCCGGCGATGATATTTCATCCTGAGGATAACAAAGGTTTAATGGAGATTACATCTTCTTGTAATGGATGCGGTTTGTGTAAAGATGTTTGCCCTGAAGAGGCGATAGAGGAGGTAAAAGATGCAGTATAATATCTACTTAGCAGGAGTAGGTGGACAGGGAGTGGTTAGACTATCGGAAATTATTGCTCGTTACGCAATGAAAAAAGGTGAGAAAGTTAAATTTTATAAAGAGATAGGACTGGCTCAAAGAGGAGGACCTGTCCATTGTGAAGTCAGAATAGGCAAAGTATTTGGACCAAGAATTCCTCCTTTATCTTCCGATATAATGGTAATAATGGAGCTCTCTGAAGTATTAAAAGCTTTAGAGCTTATAAAACCGAAAGGAGCAGTTATCTTAAACAAAAAAAGAGTTTACCCTATAGATATGATGGCTCATCCAGAGAGGTATCCAAAGGAAGAGGAGATAATAAAATTACTTAAAGATGCAAAAGCAGAGGTAATCTGGATAGAGGCAGAAAAAATAGCCTTAAGAGTAGGGCTTCCTATCGCGGAAAATATTGTTTTACTTGGCGCTCTCTCCTTTATCTCCTCATTCGATAAAAAATGCATTATTGATGTTTTAAGAAAAAGTATCTCCCACCAGATAGACAAAAATATCGCTGCCTTTAATAGAGGCTATGAGGTAGTAAAAGGATAAATTATATGGAAAAATTTTTTAATCCCCATTCTGTTGCCATTTTTGGGTCAATGAAGGAAGGAAAGACAGGATTTGAGATAGTGAGGAATATAGTTGAAGGAGGATTTAAAGGAAAGATATATCCTGTAAGTCGCAGTGGTGGTCAGATATTTGGACTAAATATCAAAAAAGACTTTAAAAATTTAGATATTGACTTAGCAGTTATCGCCATTCCCTCTCAATTTATTCCTTCTCTTTTAGAAAATTTAGGTAATAAAGGTGTTAAGTCTGTAATTATAATCTCTGCAGGGTTTTCTGAAGTAGGGAATATTGAGGAAGAAGAAAAAATTAAAAAGATTGCTAAAAAATACAGCATAAGGATTGTGGGTCCGAACTGCGCCGGCATTATGAATACTGAATGCAATCTCTTTGCCAGTATTGAGGTTCGTGCTCTTAAAGGCAGGACAGCTTTTATTACTCAAAGCGGGTCGCTTGGAGGAGCGGTTTTGATGATGGCAGAAGAGCTGGGTTTCGGCTTTTCAAAATTTGTAAGCTATGGCAATAGATGTGATGTGGATGAGGCAGATTTAATTAAGTATCTTCAGGATGACCCTCAAACTAAAGTCATTGCTGTATATATTGAAGGATTAAAAGATGGGAGAAAGCTTTTAGCTCAAGATAAGAAGGCTCTGCCCAAAAAACCGATTATTGCTATTAAAGCAGGTAAAAGTGAAGCTGGAATGAGAGCTACCTCATCTCATACCGGCTCTCTGGCAGGAGAAGACAGGATATACGATGCTGCTTTTAAACAGACAGGTATTTTAAGAGTAAGTGATGTGGGAGAAATGTTTGATTTGAGCCGTGGTTTAATCTATTATCAAAAAATTGAGGGAAATAGGATTGCTATAGTGACAAATTCAGGAGGACCTGCGGTAATGACTACCGATAAATTGGAAGAGTTGGGCTTAGTTGTGCCTGAACCCTCCCCGAGTTTAAAGAATAGACTTAAAAGCTCTCTCCCTCCTAATATCTCTTTAAGAAATCCTTTTGACCTTTTAGCTTATGGAAGTGCAGAAAATTTTGCTTTTGTTTGCGAGGCAATAGCTTCTGAATACAATGCTATAATCGTAATTTTTGTTCCTACAGCCTATATGAATTCCACAAAGATTGCTAAAGCTTTGGGTAAAGTGAAAAAGAGAATAAAAAAGCCTATATTTGCAAGCTTTATGGCTGGGAGATTAGTAAAAAAAGGAATTGAAGAGTTAAACAGCTGTGGAATTCCCAATTATGAGACGGGTGAAAGATGCGCCAAAGTTATTCAAAAGATAGTTTTACAGACTTCAAATTTGAAAGGGGGAAGAGGTGCATAAGATTATTAAAAGGGCAAGAGAAGAGAAAGCCTTCACATTTATTGAGGTAGGGAACGGTCGCGACCGTTCCTACTTTATAAAAGGATTTTCCTGCAAAATTTGGTTGCCAGGCGAGCGGGTTTCACATATGGTGGATTTGCTGAGAATTTTTCAAGTAAAAAAAGAAATGGAGGATAATAGTGGGAAACTTAACTAAAAAGGAAGAGGGAAAAATAAAGGAAAAATTAAAAAAAATTCCTTTGTATCGAGAAAATAAACCACCACTTACATACTTTGGCCCTGATATGAGGGAAGACCTGGAAAAAACGTGGCGTCGTCAATGGGGTGGACAGTCGAGTTATGCCAAACTTCGTAGTGTAATTGTGCAAAGGCCTGGTCCAGAAGCGCTTCCACCTGAAGCAATAGTTGATCCACAATTCTTTAATTTACCCAGTGGGCTGCCCGACATCCAGCGGATGCAAGCACAACATGACGCTTTTGTTAAAGTGCTTAATGATAATGAAGTAGAAACTATCTCTTTAAATGCACCTCAGCCAGTGCTTGGTACATATGGAGTGCCGCTTAGAACCATTACTTACTGCCATGAAACATTAATGGTAAAAGGCGGCGCCATAATTTGTCGTTGTGCTGCGGCCTATAAGAGAGGGGAGGAATTTTATCATTCCAAACGGATAGGAGAATTAGGGTGCCCAATACTCTATACGGTGCACGCAAAGGGCTTTTTTGAGTCTAGCAATGCTGTATGGTTAGATAAAAAGAGCATTGCTTTAGCGATTAGTCAACGGAGCAACATGGAGGGCGTTAGGCAGATTATTCCCATTCTCCAGGCTGCTGGTGTTGAAGATATTCACATTGTTCATTTACCCGGCCCCTTGCATACTCGAACCTCTCAAGTTTCGGGCACAGCAGGAGCATTTCATTTGGATATGGTATTTGGTGTAGCTGGACCAAAATTGGGTGTAATTTATCCGGGTAGTGTTGGATATGAGTTTATTGATTATCTATTACATGAAAAGCACTTTGACCTGATTGAAATTCCGGAAGAAGAAGTCAATGGCTGCCCTTCAAATTTATTGGTTTTAGAATCTGGTAAATTGATTATACCCCTCGGGAATCCCTATGTTACGGGTGAATTAAGAAAACGTGGCATTGAGGTAATTGAAGTAAATCTTTCTGAATTTACTAAAGCTGGTGGAGGCCCAACTTGTATGACACTGCCACTAATCAGAGACGAAGAAGAATAAGGAAAAGGCAGAACAACATACAAAGCATATAAGGGTGAATAGTAATATCTGTAGATTGAACCTGGATTCGGCAACTTAAATAATAACCGTTAAAAACTTACAACTAACTGACTGTTGACTATTTAATCTTTTTTTTGGGGACAGACAGGTGAGGTTAGTCGCGCTTTGTAAAGCAGGAGCTAAAGGTAATGTAATGTTTCAGAGCCTGTAGGAGAGCGAATTAGAATATAATCTGGACTAATAATCTTACATAGTGGTAGTAAGAGATCAAATTATTTTTTAGGAGAAATATAAATGAATATTTTAGGTTACAAAAGAGAAGACGGTTCAGTGGGATTTAGAAATCATGTGTTAGTTCTTCCTTCAGTAAGCTGCGCTAACAAAGTAGCAGAAGAAATTGCAAATAGAATTGAAGGTGCAGTAGTAATACCTCATCAATGTGGCTGTGGCCAATTGGGGGAAGACCGTGAACAGAGTATAAGAGTTCTGGTTAATGTTGCTGCTAATCTTAATGTAGCAGCAGTGTTAGTAGTTGGATTGGGCTGCGAAGGAATACCCGCTGATTTTTTAAGAGATAAAATTTTAAAATTTAACAAACCCGTAGAAACAGTGGTTATCCAAAAAGAAGGGGGAAGTCTAAAGACTATTGAAAAGGGCACAAGAATAGCTCTGAGAATGGTTGAAGAGTCTTCCGAAATAAAAAGAGAACCTGTCAATCTCTCTGAAATAACCTTAGGGCTTAAATGTGGAGGTTCAGATTCATCTTCAGGAATCTCAGCCAATCCTGTCCTTGGTTTTGCAGTAGATTCCTTAATTAAGCATGGAGGAAGAGCTGTTTTTACGGAAACTCCGGAAATGATCGGAGCAGAGCATATTCTGGCAAAAAGAGCTGCCAATGAGACAGTGAAGAAGCGTATTTTAGAAGTTGTCAGTCGTTTCGAGAGAAAAGCCATCAGTTACGGAGTAGATATCCGAGGAGCAAATCCTGCGCCGGGCAATATAGAGGGAGGATTAACCACCATTGAAGAAAAGTCTTTGGGTGCTATTCTTAAAGCTGGTAGCGGTCCAATTGAACAAGTCATTGAATATGGTGAAAGGCCCGGCAAGAAAGGAGTAATATTTATGGATGGCACGGGCTATGATCCTCAATCGCTGGGTGGATTGTTAGCCTGCGGTGCTCAGATTACAGTATTTACAACTGGAAGAGGTAATACCTGCGGTACAGCTATCGCTCCTGTAATTAAAGTCTCTTCCAACAACAGATTATATGAGAGTATGAGGGAGAATATCGATTTTAATGCGGGGACGGTGGTTTCCGGAGAGGAAACTATTCAACAGGCTGGCCAGAGACTTTTTGAGTTAATCTTAAAGGTAGCCTCAGGAAAAATGACTAAGGCAGAAATTCTAAAGGATAATGCATTTGATATCTCGCGATTAGGGATTTCTATTTGAGCTTCTGAGTCTCCTATTTTTATGATTAATTTCCTCATAGTATAAAGATTGTCCAGGGAGAAATATCTATGAATAAAAAAGAAAGAAGAGCGATACTATTTTCACCCAAAGATAATGTAGCTACTGCCGTAAGTGATCTGAATGTTGGCATAACTGCTTCCTTACTAATAAAAGAGCGTAAAAAGGAGGTTCTTTTAAAGCAAGCAATAAAATTTGGTCATAAGTTCTCCATTAAACCAATTAACAAGGGCAATCCGGTAATTAAATATGGTGAAATTATTGGATTAGCTACAGAAGATATTCCTGAAGGTTATCATGTACATATCCATAACGTGGAAAGTAGGCGAGGACGCGGAGATAAAGAAAAGTGATTTTTGATTCTAACTCTCAAGAATATCTCAGGGGCAAAAAGTGCATAAGATTATCGAGAAAGCAAAAAGCGAGAAAAGGCCTTTACTGGAAACAGAAGCAAAAGAGTTATTAAGGGAATACAAAATTCCTGTTCCCAATTTTAAATTAATAAAAAATGAAGATGAGGTAAGTAAAATAGCTGAAGAGATTGGCTACCCCATAGTGATGAAAATTGTCTCTCCAGATATTATCCATAAGTCAGATGCTGGAGGAGTAAAAGTAGGCATTAAGAATGAGAATGAGGCAAAATTAGCTTATAAGGAGATTATTTTTAAGGCAAAAAAATACAATAAAGAAGCAAGAATTTTTGGGATAATAGCATCTCCCCTGATTCCTCAAGGGACAGAGGTTATCGTAGGAATGATGAAAGACCCTCACTTTGGTCCTGTAGCAATGTTTGGATTGGGAGGAATCTTTGTAGAGATATTAAAAGATGTCTCTTTCCGTATCCTCCCCTTAAAGGAAAAAGATGCTCAAGAGATGATTGCCGAAATTAAAGGATATGAAATTCTAAAAGGAGTAAGAGGCGAACTCCCAAAAGATATTGAGGCAATAAGAGAGACTTTGATAAAAATTTCTCAGCTGACTATGGAAAATCCCGAAATTAATGAAATAGACTTAAATCCTATATTTGTATTTGAAAAGGGTCTTCAAGTAATTGACGCCCGAATGATTTTATAGACAGGATTAAAGGATTAGAGGATTAAAGGGGTAAAAACCAAAAAAGACAGGAGGAACGGGAGGTAAAAATGGTAGAATTTGATTATATAGCTCCTAAAACAATGGATGAGGTTCTGGAGATTATGAGCAGGTTAGAAGGGAAAGCTTCTCTTCTGTCTGGGGGGACCAATTTAATAGTAAATTTACGGAATAACAAAATAAAACCGGAATTGGTGGTGGATATAAGCAGATTATCCGATTTTAATTACATTCGTGAAGATGAAGAGAAAATAAAAATTGGTGCTCTGACCAATATTAGTGAGCTCACCATCTCTCAATTGTTGAATCATCAGGCGAAGATACTGAAAGAAGCATCTATTCAGTTTGCTAATCCTCTTGTTCGCAACAAAGCTACCATAGGAGGGAACTTAGCTGATGCTTCTCCTGCAGCGGATACTGCTGTTCCCCTTATCGCTCTTGAAGCAAAGGTTAAAACTATTGATAGTGACCATAAGAGGCGGGAGATTCCCATAGAAGAGTTATTTTTAGCTCCCAATCAAACACTACTTAAAAAGGATGAGGTAATTACAGAAATAGAGTTTTCCTCGTTAAATTGTGATAACGATAACCTAAAGAGTGCTTATGAAAAGCTTGGTCTCCGTAATGCTATGGCTATATCTATTGTAAGTGTAGCTATTGTGTTAAAATTAAGAGATGAAAAATATATTGAGGATGTGAAGGT
>JGI24025J20009_10000650_pt1 | contig 26797 bp, 11 predicted proteins | sample Cruoilmetagenom3_FD_20009 | JGI IMG/M metagenome (IMG submission 20009) | reverse complement strand
GTTAATCTGCGTCCAAATTTTTTTTCTGTTGCAGAAGTTCACTCGCCATAAGCAAAAAGACACTTGATGTCCAGGTGAAAGCGGGGTCACAATATCCTTCCCCGGTGGAGGCATCGTAGTTTTCGTATATTCCCTCCTTTCCATTCACCATATTGCAAAAACTCTCTGAGAGCTTCTGCGCAAGAGCGAGTTTCCCTCTCCTTCTCAGCCCATCAACAATTAAGAATGTAGAGGGTGCCCAGATGGGACCGCGCCAGTATCCATTGGATTCATAACAGGGACTCTTTAAGGATTCGGTAGCGAGCCCATACGTAGTTAGAAATCTGCCCTCCTCTTGCAGTCCTTCCACGAGTGGCTCAAAATATTCGGATCGGAGTAATTCTCCAAGTACCAGGGGCATAAAGTTAATGAGTGAGTCTGAGGATTCATACCTTTGAGACCCCGTGCGGGGGGAGATAAATTGTTTTTTCTTCCAGCAACGCTCTATAAGTCTATTTAACATCTTATGGGAGCCTTCCTTCCACAACCCCGCCTCTGTCCTCTTCCCGAGGCGGGAGGCTGCATCTCCCAGCACATCCATCTGGAGGATGAGATATGCGTTCAGATCAGGGCTGTCCACGGGGACACCGCCGTCAAAGGTGGTAGAGTTATCCCAGCCGCTCTCACACCCATGGTTATACTGACAGACACCGTCCCTGTCGTCATCACGGTGCTCTAACCACCAGCGTGTCCACAGTGACAGGGGCTCGTATATACTCTTCAATCTATCTTTATCCACGATTTCCCTTTCCATAAGGACCCGCAGACACCAACCATGAATTGGTGGCTTGGTGAGCGCGAATTGTATCCCCCCAGGAGTTACGACATCGGCGAGCTTCCCACTTGCACACTGGACATCAAAGGAAAGCATAAATTGGTTCCAGGCGAGTTCGGGGTCTGCAGATAAAACCCCAAGTGCGTTGAAGCAGTGGTCCCATGACCATACACCACACATCCAGTTCTTCGAACTCAGTATCCCCGGGCGATGGAAATAACCGAGTGGAGAGACTGCAGCAGACCAGAGGATATACCAGGCAAGCTCTGCGGTGGAACGATATATATCGGGCACAGAGGGAATTCTCCCCTGCCATTCTTTGTACTCTTCTTCGGCTTTTTTGATTAAATCCGAAGAGGACTTTAACCGTGGCTTTCTCTCCTCGTGATTTACCTCCACAAGGAGCTCGTCACCGGAGAAGATGAACTTAAGCGGTTTTTCACCTGACAGTTTCAATTCTCCTCCCGTAGATGATAGTGTAACAAAGAGTTTGGATTTCCAGTCGAGACAACGATATGAGAGGGAAGTGGGACGGATATGATAGAGTACCCGATTCAAAAATTCAAACTGCAAATCTACCTTATGGGTTCTCACGGCAAATGTATATTCATCAATGAAGAATATCTCGGTATTTCCCTCCCCCGTCTTTAGAAGAAGTCTCCAGGGCTCGGCGAAAGGTTCGACAAAAAGGGGTTTATCGTTTTTATAAAGTAAGATACGCAGGACCTTACCTGTTTCAGCGGGATTTATATCATAGGCGCTCCTCAGATAGATTGCCGGGTCATCGGGGTTTTTGGGGTCCCGGGAGAGCATGAGATAGGAGCCAAACCTACTGAATGGTATCTCCCGAATATCGAAGTTCATTTTCTATTTCTGGTTTCAGGACGCAGATGCCTGTCTACCGATCCCTACGGATCCGTATGGACAGGTAGAAACACAGATTTACACAGATATATATAAAATCTTTTAAAAATATCTTAGAATCAAAAAGCAAAAATTCAAGGTAATTTGTCATTGCGAGCGATGTCATTGCGAGGCAAAGCCGAAGCAACCTCCGAAGCTCCGAGCGGAGCGAAGAGGTGGCGAAGGGGCGGCAAAGCAATCCCCCACTATATTCGGGACATGCCTCATAATTCCTTGATAGAGATTGCTTCGTCCCCCGATAAATCGGAGTTCTCGCAATGACACTTTGTAATGGCTCTTTGGTAAGCACATTTTTGCAAAACTCTTGCTCTATACTTAAACTCTTTATCCTGTTTACCCCGTTAAATAGAGCTGTTTCAATAGTAATACTCCGACGTTCGACTCTAAGTTATTTAACGGGGTGAATCTGCGTAAATCCCTGCCCCGCACCTACCTGCCTGACGGTAGGCAGGTGCATAGGTGCGGGGTGAACGTCCTAATTACAACTCCAATAATATCCAGAACTTCTTTGTTTTGTTGCCTTCGAACTCATGATCTTTTTCCTTTCGCATGTCAATTCTCTTATCATTGTCTAAATCTACAAGAGTAATTTTATATCTTCTCGGGAGACTGTGAAGTTTCCATTTAAGAACATATTCCCCTTCCACCTTGTTTGCCTTTATTATGAAGCTCCATACCTTTCTTCCTCCAGACCCTTCTCTTATATCGTGGGCATAATTACCCTCTTCGTGTCCCCACTCGGGATGTGGAAAGAAGGAATAGACGAAGGCGAAAGATGTATCCGGAAGGGGGGATTTCTCAATATCGAGGAAGTCAAATCCATTATTCGCCTTTGAAGATACCCCCATAAAGTTCTCACTGTCTTCTATCTCTCCAGCCCTGCAGATAAACTGAATACACCACCCATCTCTCTTCTCTCCTCTCTCTTCTCTCTTCCCATACGGGACGGGGGGAATCTTCAGGGTATGGGTATAGTAGCCCCACGATTTCGCTGCCTTTATAAAGTACCCCCGCCAGGGCAAAAGCCTGTCTGTGAGTTTATAACTACCATCCTCGAACTCCCAGAGCCACGGTTCCATCCATCTATTCTCCTGCGCAGCTTTTAGGTCATTCTCCCTTGTGAAGACCGACCAATCAACCCACTCACAGTATGCAGAATTCCAGTTTACTGGGAAATCAAATGGATTTCCTATCATATTCCAGCCGTTATTGAGTAAGACGGTAAAAGGCATATCATCTGGAGGCTCTACACCATCTAATTTCCATTCAATAAGCGTATCTATCAGATAACCTCTTCCTGGTTCCAACCTCTCTACTTTCTCGTATTTATCGCCTTTCCATGTTCTAACAGAAATGCTGTCTGACACAAGTGATGCCACTTCCTCTTCCTCAAGATACATCGGGATAGAAAATACCCTTTGTGGAGTGGTGGTAATTTCCTCTCTCAGGGCGAGACTTATACCCGGGCGTTCATCAGATGTGACAGTTATCTCTTCCTCCCGGGGTTCATAACCATTCTTGGATGCCCTAACATTATATGTGCCCGGCGTGAGAGCATAATCAAATGTCCCATCTTCACCTGTGAAAAGCGCAAGAACGCTATCTCCCTCTTCTGATAAAAACTCAATCCTTGCTCCCTCTATTGGTTCGTACCAGTATGGTCCCGTAACCACTCCCTTACCCCGTATTCTCAAAGGAGCGATAAATGGATTACCGAACAGTGTTATGCTGACAATTAGGGTCGTCGGCTCTTCCTTTGTCCATATCTTATGAATTTGGTCTCTGTTGTATGCCTCCCTTTTGTACTCGAGATAACTCTTTCCAAAAGTCATACCCTTCTCAAATCCGGTATAGATATATTCATGGTCACCCGTACCCATGGGTCTTGTTACAGCAAGCACACATTGTGACATAGAGTTACCAAACAGATATGCAGCCGGAAGAGAATATTCATTACTCACCTCTATAAAATTACCGGCAGAGCATCCCCAGATGAGCACCATAAGTCCACCTTGCGGCACCTCTCTAATCCTCCAGGAGTATATGTTCCTGTCGGGGTCTTTATTCGCCTGATGGAAGAGACTCGAGGCATGGGTGAATATCTCCACAACCTCATAGCCCTTACGCAACTTCTTGAGATAATCTTCTCCGGGTGCGTAAATCCATCTTGAGCCAACAGTCTCTACATTCTCATTCCCGTAGAACGATGCGAGCACCTTACCCGTTATGAGTGCAGAACCCCCAAAGTCATTATCACACCAGACCAGGGTTCTATGAGGGGGAATGAGTCTTTCCATATAATACATATGACATTTGTTGAAGAATCTCTTCAGATTTCTTATCTTATCTACAGGTGGTCTTATCCATGAAACCCATATTTGTGGTTCACCCTTTTCACCCCAGAAATGGTGGTCAAGATACCCATCACCTGTAGAATCAACAAAGCTACCCTCCAGATCCTCATAATAAAGTGAGGCAACAAACTTACCGTAAGATGCCTTGAACACCGGTGCCGGTATATCACCAACAAGTACTGCGCCCGTTATCGAATCATCGAGATAGCAAGTTTTTAAGAATTCTCGCACCTCCTCGGGTTCTCTCCAGTCACCGTAATGGATGATCAGATGTGCGGGAAACCGTGATTCCACATCGGTCTTATACACTCTCAATCTCGCATCGAGCGAATCTTTCAATGAAATATCCGCAAGTATGACCACATTTTCCTCAAGGGAAGTATCTTTAAATGCAAAATAGGGGGTGAATAAGTAGTTTCCACGAAACGGCTCGTTTTCCACGGTTATGGGCTCAACTTTCACCTTTTTAAAAAATGGGTTTGATGCCTCCTTTCCCTTCTGTAGCTCTATTATGAGTGAGTAATTGCCCGAAACTTTCGGGGGTTCCAGAGTGAGTTTTACCTCTATCGAATCTCCCGGCACCACATCAGAGGGTAGCAAAAAGGAGTCCTCTTTTACCTTAAGTTCACGACAGTCTATCCACGAACAGACAAGCCTCACTTTTTCCTTCAGCCATTCCTCTCTTCCCGTATTCACAAGGGTAAGTGATGCGGGAGATGAGCCTTTTACCTTTTCTTTTATCTCTACCTCCGTGTACTTCACACTGTATGATGGCATTTTATCTGAAAATGCATACAGATATCCATCCTCGGCAGTAATGTAGAGAAGTCCGTCCGCTGCCACCGGAGAGCCGTTAACAAATGCACCGATCTCATAGCTCCACAGAGAGTCTCCCTTTAAGGCATCTAAACCATATACCCTCTTGTCCCTTGAGCCCACAAAGAGTATATCTCCCGCCACAATCGGAGACGAGGTAACTATGTCACCCGTCTTGTAATTCCATACCGTCTCACCCGTCTTATCATCGAGCGCGTAGATATAACCCCCATCGCACCCCACATACACCATCCCGTGTGCAACTGCGGGTGATGTATTCACGATACTCCCCAAGTCCCTGCTCCACAAGAGCTCTCCATCCTTTGCATCCACGGCGTATACTCCGTCCGAACAGACAAATACCCTGTCATCTGAAACCGCGGGGGCATCCTTGATTCGATAACCCGTTTTACACTTCCATATCTCCTTCCCCGAGGAAAGTTGAAAGGCATATAAAAAACCATCGGTCGCTCCCGCAAAAAGGGCGTTTCCGGATATGGCGGGCGGGGAGCAAATAAGCCCATTCAGATCCCCATTTTTCCAGATCAGCTCTCCATCTCCACAGGATCCTGCGGACAGGGAGAGGCAATATACACCATCTTCGGCAGTAAAATAAAGTCTGTCCTTGATTTTTAAAACCGATGAACTGAGTCCTATTTCTGTTTTGTACACCCAAACCAGACTATCATTGTAAAAATGGTAGACATTCCCATCATAGGACGATACATATATATTCTCTTTATCAATGGTGGGACAGCCAAATCCCTCGTACCATCTGTCCCCACACTTATACCTCCATTTGAGGGTTCCCTTTTTTGCAGAGATGCGGGAAAGCCACTTCGAACCGATATACAATCTGTTTTTCGCAACTGCGACAGATGCCGACCCCTCCTCGGGTTCCTCTTTCTGTGGGTATCTATATCTCAAAAAGAGCGGTGGCTGTAATTTCTCTTTGGTATAAGCCCTGTTCTGGACATCCTTCCTCGGCATCGACCAATCCGATGAAAAAGAGGAGGATGCCGCAAGCAAAAAGGTTATACCAATATATGCGTTAATTCTCGACCTCACATTGCCTCCTAATTTTTATTTTTTGTAAAGTAACTAACCACATAGAACACAGAGTTTTTTTGCATTACTAAGGTAATGCCTACCTGCTATAGGTACTCCTTTTATAGTTCTGGAGTGCAATAGCTTGCTATTGCATGCATCACCAAGGTGATGCAAGAAGAAAAACTATGTGATTTAACACTGCAATAGAGCCAAAACTTATGTGTTTTCACTGTATTACAACTAATTTCTTTGTAGATGTAAGCCTGTCAACTTGAAGCTTGCAAAGATAAATTCCACTTGGTACTTTCCTACCAAAATCGTCTCTCCCATCCCATATAATAGTTGTTGGTATCTTGTAATAAGTAATTGGTCCATCTATAAGGGTACGGACAAATCTGCCGGATGTATCGTAAATCCTAAGCGATACCTTGGAATGAAGGTTATGAAAATCAGGTTTTCTACCTATTGGACCTGTTATCTGGTATTTGATAATTGTGGAATGAGCAAATGGGTTGGGAAAGTTTTGAAAGAGCTTAATTTCCGGTAGATTACTAGTGTCTGGTAATTGCTCTTCGACACCAAGATGCTCATAGTAATAATGCGCTGTCTCCACATTCTCATATAGCTCATATTCATCTTCACCACCTACCATTGCACATGCTATAACAATCATCGAATCCGGTTCAAATGTATATGGACCAAATGCAAGAGCCCACTGGCAATCTCCCACCTTATTCCGAGTTTCCTCTGGTGGGTCTATCTCTCCCAGAGTCATAATCTTATATGCCCATTCATCTGGTCTTTCTTCTTCTACCCCATAATCCCAGTCCCTTGCAGCTTTAAATGTGAACTCTTTGTTATTTATATCAGGTGCATTTATAACAGTCCATCCCACAACATTCTCCATTGTTCCATCCTCGCCACCTGGCGCATCTGCACATACTGCTACACGTCTTGTTTCATCATACCAACTGCAGTCATCTTGTGAGATCTTATGCCTTCTATCCCATATCGAACCCGTTACACTATCTAAATCGCCAGTCTGCAGGTTGCATTGAAATCCTATCCAGAAATCATGTATAGTGTCTTCTGAGGCATTTTTCATATAAAACTCAAAGAACAACATATCCTCAGTAGCAGAATCTGCCCAGGAGTAAGAACATTGATACACATCTATTCCCATCGCTCTATGTAGTATCATATGTGGCAAAGTATCTTCATCACTACAATGACAAAGAAAGTTTTCTTCTGATGATGGGAGGTCTCTCGGGATCTCATCTGCCCAGGGTAACGACTCTACTTCAGGATTTACCCATATGGTATCCCAAACGCTGTCTGACGGCCAAAGCTCATGCCAGGGGTCTGCTCCAAAAAACCAGCCAGCAGACACGCAGGTATCACCATTTGCGTTAACACCGCCAAGAACAAGCTCAAAAGCATCAAAGTAATCACAATTTGAGCCTGCTGGATACTCACAGCGATTCCCTGCCACCCAGCCCCAAAAAGAGCCCAGCATTCCCATATTAGTTACCGCCAATTTTATTTTACCTACTCCCTGATATTTCCTTTGTATATTCTGGAGGGGTTGAGTAAATCCAGTGGACACTAACCCTATAATTAATAATGCCAAAATCTTTTTTATGATTGCCTCCCTGTTTAGATCCAGTGGACAGGGACAAGCCCTATCCCTTGATTTATAAGATCTTACGGATTAACTCCGCACTTCCCATAACAGCATAAATGCTGTCACTCCCTTGTTCATTTCAATAGTCTTGCATCTGCCCAGTCCGCCCAGTCGTAACTCGTCTCCCCGTCACCGTCGGTTACTACGAGTTTCAATTCGGTTGCTCCGCCGACATCTACATCCACCGATTTTGGCTCATCGTTGCCTTTCATTATGCCGCTGTCAAATACTTCCTTCCCATCCAGATATACCCCAAACACACAACTCCCCTCTCCACTTGTTGCGTCGTCTATCCCCACCATGGCTTTGAACCTCTTGTAGCCTCTTTCTAATTTGTAAATGACTGTAGAATTGGAGTGCACTCCAATACCTCTCTCGTAAGTTTTTTTATCAAGATGTATAAGTTGATTGCGACAGTTCCTATCAGGCTCGAAACTTCCCTCCACCTCTATAGGAATGAGGTCACTTAAGAATGTTATACCTGGAGGAGAGATTTGTAAGAAAGAGGTCTTATAGATTGTATATGGACTCCTATGTGCCTTTATAAGAATACGATGTTTCCCGGGGATAAGACCACCAAGTTTTCCCCTATATATCCCATTTTCTGGAGCCAGTATAATATCCTTGTTTCCTATACTTGCTGTTATCTCAACAGGAAGATTACAGACACGCTTGAGGGTCAGGGTATTACTATCCACACTCTTATCAAATCCAAGTTCTCCCCATTCCTGACTACTCTTTAAAGGCTCGATTTCACTCAGGAATATAGCAGAACCGTCTTTTCGTATTATCTTTGCATCAGCCCAATCGGCATGGTCATAGTTTATATCATCACCACCATCCTTAACCAACAGTTTTAGCTCCTTACTTGCCTGACGGCAGTCAGGTATACCCAAAAGAGACACACTTATTCTTTCTGCTGGTTCTCCTCCATACATAATTCCACTACTGTGTCTTTTCTTACCATCTGTATAAATTAGAAACTCGACACTTCCGTTATTCCCTGTCTCACAATCCACTCCAATAAATGACTCAAATCCGTCAAATTCTCCACCAAGTTTGTAAATAATCTCTGACTTTGCATGGGTACCCAGTCCCATTTCATAAGAGGTATCTCCAATGACACTGCATAAAATATTTTCTCCCTCGATTTCCACAGTAATATCCCAGTCAAATTTATTGAGAGCAACAAGGTAATCAGAATCCTGGATAACTATTATAGGGTATCCCCATTCTACAAATCTTGGATTTAAATTCTTACTCGAAAATTCGGATAGATAGTATATGAAGAGATTGAACTTCTTCTCGGGGGTCTTCGGAATCTCCCCTTCCTTCAGTTCTCCGTACCTTCTGAATGTCTTTTTGAAGGGTTCCCAACCGATATCCCGTTTGACCTTCAGGAACTTATCGAGGGATGGGTCGTTGTGGCGATACCAGTCTTCGACATGGTCTCTCTCGCCGGCGAGTTCTGCCTGTTCCTCATAATAGTCATCAAGGGTTAAGCCCTTGCTATCGACATAATCATACCACTTACCTCCCTGGTGAATCTTCGCTTTCAGCTTCTCGGCGGCATACACCATCTTGAAGTTTGCGAAGAACTCCGCCTCCCAGACCCAGCGGTAATCGAGGTCGAAGTCATGACCGAGTTCATGCATTATTCCAAAACTCCAATTTCCTTCATTTATACCCTTAAACTCCCTTGCCACCCAGGGTCTGTGCCATTTAATGGGGTTCCCCGCCACCGCCCATCCACCCGGATAGTCTTCCACCGATTCGACCGTTATCTTCTTCCCGTTATACGGCACATCTCCAACCAAATCGGTGTAAGATTCATATACCCTGTCGAGTTTTTTTATCCATCCATACGGGTCTTTGAGTACCTTCAGGTCTTCACTCCTTACCTTGAGGATAACATGTTTCCCCTCAACTGTAACTATAGAATCCTGGAGACCGAGAAAGAGAAGTGTAATAAGAATGGATTGTAAAATCATCTTAACCTCCTTTTTTTGCATTACCTCACAGAGTCCGTCCACAGGATCTCATATCCATACGGATTCTGTGAACGAGCCGTAGGGCCGTATGGATATGGACAAGGTAATGCCTGCCCCGCTAAAACGGGGCACTCCAATCACGCCTTTGGAGTGCCTGCCTACCGCAGGCAGGCAGTAGCCCCGCAAATGCGGGATTTCCGTTTCACTTCAACTTGCTACTGCTTGCCCCGCCGGAATGAACACTCCACTTCCCTATAAAAGGCTGAAGCCTTAACTCCATTACCTTGCACCCCGATTTCTCTCTAACGGGTTACTCTGACCCTGCCAACAATTTGTTGACCTTTGGAACGAGCTCCTTGCATACCTCTTCCGCACTATTGTGGTTTAACCAGACCTTGTCAAGTTCTGTTCCTATGATATTCGCCATTTCACGCCACTGTGGAACGGTGGGTTCCAACCTTCCATATTTGGCAGCATCTAAGAAAACCTCACCATGAGCCGGGGGCTCATCGGGAGTCAGAAAATCTTCCGAATAGGCTATTTCTTTGATTGAGGGAACCCCGAGTCCCATCCTCGCGATTATTCTGTTGCCCTCTTCTCCCGATAGGAACATAGCCAACCTGTAAGCCTCTTTGGGATATTTGCATTTTGCCGAGATCACAAATGCAACCGAGGCAATCGAGGTCGCTCTGCACTTATTCTTTGGTACGGGTGCAATATCCCACTCAAAATCTTTTATCGTTCTGTACCTTGGAACACCCCATCTACCCATTATTAACATTGCCACCCTCCCAGTGGTAAATAGGTCTCTTTGTGCAATTTGAACGGGTGTGGGAGTAACACCGTACTTCCATCGCATATCGGCAAGAAACTGCAGTGCCTCCACGGTTTCGGGCGAATCTATCACGCACCTCTTTCTGTCCTCGGATAGTATCCTCCCACCGTTTGACCAGATCCAGGGAAACAGCGGAAAGAGCCATGAAGTATAATAGTAGATACCAAATTGGTCCGGTTTACCATCACCGTCCAGATCTTTGGTCAGCCTTTTAGCTGCTTTCAAGAGAGCTTGCCAATCCCAGGATCCATCTGGATAGGAAACCCCCGCCTCGTCAAATAACGCTTTATTATAGTAGAGTACAAGTGGTGTCCAATCCTTGGGAATACCATAAAATTTACCTTCGTATTCGAAACCCTTGAGCAGCGCCTCGAAATAATCGTCGGGGTTCCAGAGTGTATCATCCTCCAAGAAGGGCTCTATATCCACAAGGGTGCTGGCGTAGGCGGGGATGTCAACTGCCTCGAGATAGAAGACATCTGGAGGTATACCGCCGCCTATCATAACCTGCAGCTTATCCTGATAATTATTTGCGTGGATGAGTTTGACATCGATCCCCGTATTTTCTGTCTCGAACGCCTCTGCCATCCTCTTCATTATATTTATTTCCTCAGAGTCGCCCCAATAGAACAAACTCAGTTCTATCTCCTTCTTCTCTTTTTTCGCACAGCCAGAGAGCAGAAGAAAGACGAGAATAAAGTTTTGTAGTCTATTCATATTTAATCGGATAGGACAGTATAGTTTATAGTATTTTTTGCACTTGGTGGGGCACTCTTCCCTGCCTGACGGTAGGCAGGAGAGTGCCGTTATTCGTCACCCTATCCTCAGGATCCGTATGGAAAGGGTGACCGACCCGCATAGGGAAGTATATATTACTCCATTATCCTCCTGTAACAAACATATACTGGAACTTGAGGAATATCTGACGACTGGTTTCGCTAATTCCGTACGGCTCTTCAAAATCATACAGGTTGTGATTTGAGCCAAGATAGAACACGGTAAATGGTGTAAGCTCAAACGACATGAGGGGATAAACCCCAAGGCTCTTGTCGCTTGAATTGTACTGTGTAATAAGCCTCAAAGAAAGATATTTTGTAAATTGATAGGCTATCCTGTTCTCAAAGACGGTCACATCGTAGACCTCTTCACCCGCATCGTCCCACAACCAGTATCTATGCGACCAGAAACTCGTATTAAACTTTGGTGTAGGATTGAGGGTGAGCGAGAGGCTCGTCTCCGAGAAATCTCCCAGGTCGAGTGGAGATGCATAATAGTTTATACCCTTGCCAAATTGGTACCATATGTACCCGGAGAAGAACTTGCTGAAGTTTGTGCTGAGTGTTCCACCTGCCTTCCAAATGTCGTTGAATTCGGTCTCTCCCCATATCGTTGAAGGGAATAGCATATACCACAGAGTAAGATAGGTCTGTTGTATGAAATCAATGCTGAGCCGGGGATACAGATATTCATTCATCAGATTTCCCGCATAATCGCCCTTTCGAGCAATATCGATATCAGATTCGAGCCTCTCAAAAATCCCCCTGTTAATATAAAAACTTAAATAGCTTGTAATTCCCGCATCTTTACAATCATTCCTGTTGATAAATCCATTGTCTGCCCTGAATGTGGGAGACAATGCCTCGTGCCAGACACTGACACCCCAGTATCTCGCCCTTCGTGCAAAACCCAATGTGTAAACCAATCCATCGAACTCCTCACCGTCAAATGCGGATGTATAATCTCCAAACTCAAGCCATTCATATCCGGGAAAGATACTCGTATCGGAAGGTTCCCTATAAAGTGACCCCAATATCTGGAATTCGATGCTGTAGTTTTGTAGAAATCTTATATAACCATCGACTCCCGCCACACGGCTGAAACTCCCGTCTATGTCACGGGATGTCGCGAGAAGACCCACATATGACTCCTTAAGTATGGACCGCCGAACTCTTATTATATTAGACAGAGACCTTTTTTCACTTGCCACAGAGAAGCTATATTCCTTGAACGGGACGACCCAGGGGGTGTATTCGTCGTAAGCACCAATGTATCCAATGGAAGTCTTGCCGAGCTTGCCCGTAACCTTTAATGCTGCGACCGGGTCATTTACGGAGCGTGTATAGATGGCTCTTACAGGGCTCCCGAATATATCGCTTCCCTCCATAAACAGGGGTCTCTTCTCATAGTAATATAGCGCAAATGTGGTGTTGACATCTATCTGTGGTGCATCTGTCTCTATCTGGGCGAAATCGGGTTTAACAGCCCAATCAAGTGTGAGAGCAGGAGATATCCTGTATTTTCCCGTTACACCGATTCTGCCATCGGGGGATTGAGTCTCAAAACTTTCCGGATTCCCTTGCTCGGCAAGGCTGCCATTCTGGAAACCAATGAGATAGGGCAGAAACTCCTGGGTTCTTTTAACAAATATCTCCTCCTTTATCCACAGATGTCCAGCCTGAGACAAGGACGAGGGAATATCTCTGGAGAGTGGAGACCACGAATAACAGAACATGCTCTCACGGAGTCTAACTCGCAAGAAGCGTACCCTCCAATGCTGTTCTCTTGCTCTGGGAAAGGTTAAACTTTTGAATGGGATAGATATCTCGGCCTCCCATCTGTCGCTCAGAATTTTTGCCGCAGCATCCCAATCAGTGTCAAAACTTGCATCAATACTTATAAAGCCTTCGCCATGGTCATACCCATCTCCCTGAATCCCATATGGATTGACCAGAAAGAGATACCCTTTATCTTCGGACGTATAAATGCTTACCCCAATACAGTCATCGCTCATTAAGAATGCATCCCTTTTAGTTAGGGTGGCTCTGATTTTCTCTACATCGCTCTCATAACATATAAAGCCAACATACAGATTTCTATCATCATAACCAATAAGCACCTCCGTTTTAACTTCTGGCTTGACATTTTCTCCCGGGTTTACCTCAGCAAAATTGCTTACTCGGATAGCCTCTTGCCATACTGCATCATCCAATAACCCATCAATCCTGGGGGATTCAGAGAGCCTTGGTGCGGTTATGACCAATTGGGACCCAGAGTTTGGCGCCCAGTTCACATCGTTCTCACTGAGGGAATCCAGCACCCCAATAGATGATGCCAGAAAGATGAGTAATGATACCGTAACACCCCCCATTGTCACATCAAAAATCAAAATTATTGGCTTTGGAGTGCCTGCCTACCGCCTATACAGGTCGTATGACAGGCAGGCAAGTAGCTTGTCCATACGGACTCTGCGAGCTACTGCTTGCATCACCAAGGTGATGCACTCCAAGGGAATCCTGTATTCCCAGAGATGCTGTCAGAAAAATAAGAAATGGCACCATTACATCCCCATTATCATATCAAATATTAAAAATCAAACCTGCCTGCCCATACGGGTCCGTAGGGACCGGCAGGCACTCCTCTATTTGATTTTCACAACCTTTCTCGTGGAGCGAGAGTTGCCGGTGAAGAGTGAGCAGAAATATATTCCCGCGGGAACCCTTCGTCCAGATTCATCTCTTCCATGCCAGGTAATCGGTGAATGGACATTTGTCAAGTGATCAAATGTCCTTATCACCCTGCCTGATATATCGTATATTTTTAGATTGGCCTCGATATTATCGGGCAGTGTATATGCAATGCTGACCTCAGATCGCATCGGACTGGGATACGCCGGAAAGACCTCAAACCTCGAGTGGGTCTCTTCAACGCCTGTAGTAAGAATACGGAGGACACACGCCTCACTGTATACGGGTTCGTCTGCGTCATTGGATGCTATTCGGAGTGTATCGTAGTAGAAACCGCCCGCAAGACCATCGTTTGCGGCGACCACGGTAACTTGAATGGAATCTCCCTCGGGAACATTAAAGGACCCCGGATTTATATCCTTTATCCACGAACCTTCCCAGGTTATATCCGTAACTGACAGCATCCCGTTTCCCATATTCTTCACCCACATCTGTGCGGTATCCTGAATTATACCGACTCCACCGATAACAGCCCTCACCCCGTATGCATATCCGTACCCATAATCTGACATTGGAGACCAGTCATCGGGGTCGCCACCGAGATTGCCGAAGGTGTGAGTGTCTTCGGTATTCTGGTCGTAGCCAATTCTCCAGTCGGGGGAACCCGTTGGACCGATATAGTTATATATCGCTCCAATCCAGAAGGGGTTGGGCACAGGGAGCGTGTCCAGGGCGAGGGAGAACCATTCGTCTGCGGTTGGAGCCGCCATATCCATATCAACCCATATTGGCATCCCACCGGAGTTGGGAACTCCTCCCTCATCATCCCAGACATACAGCCTGAACGAAGAACCCGCAAACTCGGTGAAATATAGCATCAAGCCGTAAAGATTCGTGGGTGTATGGGAAAATTGCGTGGCAAAACCATATGTCTCACTCTCGTCCGGGGTAAATCCACTTGAACTTGTCAGCCCTATCCCGGTCTCGAAACTCCCGTCGTCGTAGTAGAGGGTCTCGGGGTCGGAAATGTAAAAAGTTGGGTGGTAGACATCGCCCAACGAGATTTTAGACCCACTTGCGGGACTCGCCTCTATCTTCACATCTATCAGTCTATGTGCGTCTGTCCCGCACCGCGAGGAAAACCCACCATCTTCTTTATTTCTGCCTTCACCCGCCATAATCTCAAAATAGAGCGAATCGGGAGATACCTGTATATCCGGGTTTGCACCACTCGGAGTAACGAGAGCCCTTATCATCCAGTCGGCATCGTCCACGTTCGTCCAACCGTCCTTGTCGTCAAATTTCTCCGTCTTGCCCACGAGAAGACCTTCATTCTCGTAATATCCAACACGACACAGTGAGGTCTTCGCCGAGGAATACCACCAGGACCTCTCTTCACAGGGATAGTCGTAGTCCGCCCCCACCCAGGGTCGGTCCGGTGAATTCGAAAGCCAGTGGAATACGACCCAAAAATCGTCCGTAGAGGAGAGGGGGTGCGAGTATACCATCTCCACCCATTCAGGGGGAGAAGAGCAAGCGACGGTATCCGGACCGAGCACAATACCTCCGGGAAGCCCAGACGAATCTCGGTTCACAGAGATGGCAAATGGATTGTTATGAGAAACATATACCCTCGCGCTGACGAGTGTCATCGGGGTGTCTATGACGGGCGTGAACCTCACGGCGAACTTGTTGTCGTGGTATTCACTACTTACATAATACCACATATTTGAAGAGCCATCATCGTATATTATCTCGTATGTGGATGAGATGGGCTTTGAGCAGATACCGTTCAGGGAATCGTAATCTTCAGAGGTAAACGCATTCGTGTATGCCGTGTATGTTCCAACGGATTCGGGAGTCCAATCAGAAAAATATAGCTGGGCTGACTCATCGGGTGAAAGAAATGTATCGAGGGTGTCTGAATAGACTACCGTTTCATTAGAATCAATAATAGTGATGACAACTGTAACGGTATCCTCGTATGCCCCAATATTTTTTACCTTTGCCACAACCGGGGTGAACTGGTTCACCGTTATCTCGTAAAAAGGGTTATCTATACAATCGCAGACGGCATCGTGTCTGCACCACGCAATGGTGGAGAGGGTATCATCCCCCGGGTAACCGTCGCCATCGAGCGCCGTCCAGGTTGTCAATTTGTACCAACCGTAGGAGAGCGGAGTGAAGTCCCCAAAATTTACCGCGCGGGAGCCGCCGGGAGCCAGATTCACCACCTCCGATGAGTCCTCATAGATGGAGACTCCGAGAGAATCCTCAATGTTGAAGTAGGTCCAGAAGGAGACAGAAGCCTCCCCGTAGTTACTGCAGGTCGTCCCTACAGCATAGGTGGTATCCCTCTTTAACTTATCGGGAGGTGAGTTTATACTTGTTATTCCCACATCGCATGTTATTATCTCACCTATATGAATACAATACACCTCCCCTCCACTACCCCATTCATACGACCTCACTGCCTTCCCAGAAGCACACGCCCAGTCACCTGAGTCAGATATTGCAACCGATAGTATCGACCCCCTTTCACCCCCCTCTGCCTCGCAGTCCGATATGGAGAGTATCGGTATGGAATCTGTCATATCAAAGACGGACACGGCATCGCCGTATCCATTCACCACATCTGTATCTCCCTCACATCCTGCGATCCCCATCCTCCCATCAGCGGAGAGGGCAACTGACTTTATCCCATAGCCGTACCTGTGACATGTCCATCTGGGTGTGCTTGAAGAGGTGTCATAACAGGCGACGCAGTTGTTTCGATAGTTGAAATCCATGGTGCCAGCCAGAATGGTAGAGCCGTCTCTGGAGATGGCAATCGCGGTGACCCAGTCGTAATAGGGAGAGGTTCCGAGATGTGCTGTCCACTTCAGTTCATAATTTGTCCCTCCCCATTCGTAGAGTCTCAGGTTCTGTTGATAGTCTCCAAAGACGAGAAGATTTCCATCACCCGAGAGGGCTACCTGCGATGGCCATTGAGCTCCGTGAACCCTCAGTGCCCCCCCTCTCTGTCCAAATTCATCGAATACATAACAGGAGTCGTATGTCAGCACCGCCGCCACGGAGCCGTCCTCTGACAGAGCGAGGCTTTGTGACGGATCGCCGGACCACCCATAGTCCCACAGAATCTCACCCGTCTCCGCCGACAGCGTGTAGATGTGTCCTCCCGAGGCGGTGCGGGTAAGGTACACGACCTTTGTACCGTCGTGGGATGCGGAGGCAGCCCTCATCTCTTCCCCGAAATTATACTCCCACGCGGGCGAGGACGAGTATCTCGACCATCTGTATCCCGCCTCTCCATCGCCCGCCGAGAGAACCGAGGCATTCCACGATTCACCAACCTCGAGGACGAACTCATCTGGGGCATAGTATGTCCATATGGGAACACCACTGCCGGCAGAAAAGTAGAGACTCACCCTCTCATTGTTCAACATCCAATTGGTGAAAATGTGCATACCCTCGCTGGAGATCGCCGAGTATTCCGCAATGGCATTCAGGTGAGCTCTGTCCACCCAGACCACGGTGGTCTCGGGTTCACCCTGGTATAGACGATGGGTGGGTGTCAGGTGTATGGACGGGGTAGAACCCGTTTTATCTAACATCTCGGGGATGTAAACACTCCTTTCCTCTACAACCCCCGATTGTGTGACCCTTGTCTCCTTTCTTATCCCAGAGCTTAATCCCTCATGGGTAGCAGATGCTACAACACCCGCAATCAAGAGCAGGGATAAGAAAAATGTCGATTTGTACATTGTGCCCTCCTTTCTATGTTATTGTGTTAAATAAGGTATCTTACGTCTTTGTAATAGCTCACAGAGTCCGTCCACAGGATCCGTATGGATATGGACAAGCTATTGTACTCCAATACCTATTAGTTGATAAGGTTCATAACTGAGGACTTTTACACTCATCATATAATCTGACAATTTTCATCATAAGACTTTGGGACAACGTCTAAAATTAAAAGTTTTCGCATGATACTTCCTACTCAGGTTCAATTTTCGCAACCTGAACAGGCTGTGCAAAAAGTCAAATAAGCAGTCTCAAAAGTTAAGGCTACCGGCTCTAAAAGGTGTCATTGCGAGCCGAAGCCCTGAGCCGAAGCTCCGAGCGAAGCGAAGAGGCTGCGAAGCAATCTAATTCCCGAGCATACGAACGGGACTTATCCCTACTTGGCAATTCCATAAAATGAGATTGCTTCGGGGGTTGCTTCGGAGGTTGCTTCGGCTTCGCCTCGCAATGACATCCCTCGCAATGACATGCGGAATTATAGTTTTTGCACAACCCCTGAAGGTTGCGGCTACGCGATACCAAAATCAACTTCAACCTTCCACGGCCTGGAAACGGGCTTTCGACCAACTTTTATCTCAAGCCGTTTTGTCTCTTTAAAATATTTATAACCAGTCTCTGATGTTGTCAAGTCGTCGAACTCCTTGATACCCTGACGGTCTACCCTCACTTTTACCGGTCTCTCAACGAAGTTTATCCAGATTTCAAAGGAACGACGAGCGGGCATATTTCGGTATGCACCCTCGATGGGTTTCACAGATAAGCTAATTTTTCCATCTTCATTCCTAAATGCTATCGGTAGACGGGAGAACCTTTCCGAGCGATATTTGAGACTTTCACCATCATCCTCATACAGGTTCAATTGGTGCACAGCATTCTTCGAATCATCGGCGCCGGGATAGACATCGAAAACAAGTGGGTCTGGAACTGAAGTACCAACTCTCTCCACAAATTTTTGACGTGGCAGAATAGAGCCAGCCTTAATGAACAGGGGAATCTTTTCGAGTGGAACATACATATTCAGCTCTGTTGGACCATCGTAAATTTTACCATCTACAAGAGAATAAAACCGACCTCTTGGCAGATAGATAGATCTTATATTACCGGGCCTGCAGACGGGTGTCACTAAAATTCTTCCTCCGATTAAATACTCCGTGGGGTGGTTGTATGCCTCTTCGTCATCGGGATAATACAGGTAAAGTGGTCCAATGGTCGGAATACCTTCATCGTAAGCTTGCCTCGAAAGATGATAGAAGTACGGCACAAGACTTATATGGAGCTCGTATGCCTTACGAACGATTTCCAACACCTTCTCTCCGTAGCTCCATGGTTCCCGAATCCCGTGGTGACTGTGGATACGCATTATTGGGTTTAAGGCGCCGAACTGCATCCACCGAATGTATAACTCTGGATCAAGCAGGGGTAAATCATCGTCAGGAAGGGTTCTTTTAAAACCTCCTAAATCATGAGATAGGTAGTTTACGCCCACATTCCCGGCTCGGGCACTCACATCTATTTCGTGCTCGAGAACCTCCCATTGCGATAGGGCATCACCCGAAAAAAATGCTGGGTAGCGGTGGGAACCTATTCCACCATAACGACCCAGGATGAGTCCTCTTTTGTTCAGGTCCCTTTCCATGTGGGTATGAAAGAGATGGTTTGTCCACAGGACTTCATTAACACCCACATTTTCTGTTCGATTTTGCCAGACATCGAGCCAGAAGAAATCAATTCCCTTTCTCTCGTTTGGCTCTGGCATAGTTTTAAGAAACGCCTCCGCCTCTCTCCTTTGAGTAAAGTTAAACTTGTATGTAGTTTCTTTAAATTTATCGGGTGCAATGCCCATCCCCTCACAGAAGGGAATGAAGTGGCTATCCTCAGTGGGTATACTTTCGCAATGCAGATTCAGAGTGACCTTCAGATTTTGACTGTGGACCCATCGAATGAATTCTTCGGGCTCAGGAAAATTAGCTTTGTTCCAATCCCAACCATCCCATCCATTGATGTGCCAGTTCATATCGACAACGAGGACATCAAGGGGCAGTTTGTGTTTATGGTACTGTTCCACAATCTTTTTATAGTCCTCATCACACAGGTCCTTCCAGACGGAATACCAACTGCCGAATGCCCACCGCGGTATCAGAGGAATTCTGCCGCAAAGAGAAACGAAGTTTTTGAGACCAAGGAAATAATTCCTACCGTAGGCAAAAAAATACCAGTTCTGGTAATTCTCCGAAGGAGGTGAATCGAGCCACTTGGTTTTGGTCTCGAAGACCGCCGAATCTGATTCATTCAGGACAAAATAACCCGATCTGCTCAAAAGTCCTGGAGGAAATTTCAAACGCTTCTTTATCTCTTTCTTTATCTTCTCCGGAAGTTCCTTGAGATGGTATTTTATTATGTATTCAAGAGAGAGTTGCGTTTCCTTAACATCCATACCCCACTTTCTTGCAAGGAATGATTGGGAATCCCACCATGTATGCCAGAGGTCGAACTCGCCCCTTTTTTCTTCATTGTTCAACGAAGCAGGATGAACTCCAGTAGCAATTATGCCTTTATCAACATGGTCAAGACCGACGAAAATCCCGCCGAGGTTTTTGAAGTCCTCGCCACCGGGTTTCCACTCGCCGCGCATGTTTCCCGCATTCCATGAGACCGCGAGATTGTCTGCCGAAAAAGGGGTATCGCCCGGAAGGTATTTTACTCGAATGTGTTCTCCTTCCAATATGAAGAATTTACCCTCATGCCTTAATTCCTTAAATTTAATGGACTTAGGAAGGTTAATAGCTCGGATGGTGGGTCGATCCTCAAATCTTCCATCTCTACTATATTCCAGTCTAATAAGATGGGGTGTTATCAAACTGAACCTTGCGGGACCGATGATTATTTTATTTCCATCTTCAAGAATACGGAATTTTTCAGAACTCTTCATTTTTTTTAGTAATGCACGCTTCTTACGTCTCTGGACTGCCTGCCTACCGCAGGCAGTAGCGAGCTACTGCATGCCCCGCTAAAGCGGGGCACTCCACTATCTCAAGATGACGACCTTTCTCGTGTTCGTGAATCTACCTGATTTAAATCTTACAAAATATACCCCGGAGCCAAGTTTATTCCCAATGTCATCCCTTCCATCCCATCTAACCCTGTAGCGACCGGGGGGTTGATACCCATCTATTAGAGTTCTCACCAACCTTCCCGTTATATCGTAGATGGACAAGGTAATCGGTAATCGGTAACCGGTAATCGGTTTGTGGTTTTTACCGATAACCGATAACTGTCCGCAGGATCCGATGGAATAACTGATGACCGTTTCTTCTCTGAACGGATTTGGATAGTTCTGGCGTAGGGCAAATACTTTTGGGATTGGAGTTGTCTCATCTACACCCAAGTCGCCCAATACCCTCTGGGCGAGCAGTGTTGCCTCATCTTCTCTCATAAAGTACAGTGGAAAGCCGAGGAATACAATCTTATAAGGCCCATCCAGATACCTTACTCCACAGGGCTTATCCTGAAAAGATGTGTCACCCGAGGCGGAGTTAAAGAAATAGATGGGTTCTGCATCCAACGGGGTGAACACATCGATGTACTTCATCCTTCCGCCCCAGGATAACGGAACTTTCGTTGAATCGACGGATATGTCGGGGTATCCAAGAAGTCCCCCCGCGGACGAGAAGTCGTTCGATGTGGATTCATCGGCATCTTGAAGTTCCAAATAGTCATATGGGAAATCGCCCTCCTCAAATGTGAACGGATATGTCCCGGACCCCATAACCGCCATGACGGGTCTCCAACCACAGAGCCACAGCTTACCTCCCTCATCGAGATACCTCTCGATATCGGGAACTGCCTGCGAAATTTGCAGGTATGCATAATCATCTCCGTGCCATATGATGGGAGAATATGGACCGAGGTCGTATATGGATGGCTTGCCAAGTGAATCTACATCCCATTCTGTAAAATCATAGCCCGATAGAATAGCTCCATAGAAACTATCTACCTGGGCATCGCTTGGGCTTCCCGGTGCCCCGGTTCCGTTCCTCGTTTCATCGACAACCAGTATCCCCTGGTTGAGTGATATGGGTCGTGCAGATATCTCCAGGGAGTAATCGCTCTCCAGGTCCTGTGTATCTACCGCGGTCACAACATAATAGTACCATATACACTCTGGATCCGTATCGAGGTAAATCGTATCCGAAACAAGGGAAGTGTTCAATCTCTCGTAAGGTCCTCCAGAAGTCTCGCCCCTATAGACATTATATCCAGCAATATCCGCTTCGTAATTTGCCTTCCAGGAAAGGTCTATCTCCAGATATCCGGGAGATGCAGTGAGATTTTTTGGGGGCGACGGAGGTCCCTCGAGGCTGCCCGGGAAGGTCACAAATGGATTACCCACAAAGCAGAAGTCCCACACGAAGGAATCGGGTGCCACATCATTGCCAAACCACACCCTTACCCAGGTTGAATCATAGTCGTAACACATATAATCAAAATATGCCTCTCCGAGGGATTTTCCGTATGAAAGAGAGTTGAAGAAGCTCTCCTGGGCACTACCCGTTCCTATACTCCTTACCACGCCGAGCGAGGCAAGTCCCGATGACTCTCCCATACAGTAGTTTACAGCGAGATTGTGCGATGGTCGGTCTTCAAAGTTTGCACCGTGACACGCCCACAGGAGATAGAACCAGGAGCCCGGTTGAATGTCCCTTATATCATACCAGTAAACCCATGGAGAGAGATCGAAACAGTGCACATCACTGCCTGAATGGCACCATATGTGGGTTATCTCAGACCCGTATGTGGAGAGATAATCGAGATACTCGCTTCCACTTACCCTCCATTCATTCCCACCTATCGTATCCACCGCCTCACCGTAGATGTGAGATAGATTTATATAGAATGGTTTCGCCGCTCCCCTCCAGTCATAGTTAATGCACTCAAGAGCCTGCATCGGTACATGGAGGTCGAGTTCGTAATAGGTGTGGCATTTTTGGAGAAAGTCAGAAAGGGCGAGGGGATTATCCTGAGGTGGTCTCATCCAGAAGACCCAGATCTCGGGTTCCAGATTCTCTCCCCATTGGTGGCATTCATAATACCCGTCGCCATCCCCATCTATAAAGTCACCATCAAGGTCTTCATAGAAGTAAGGTATGGGGAACGGTGGTTCACCCCATATGGGGTCCCACATTGCGTAAGGGAGAAGTCCAACGAGTATAGCTCCGGTAATGCCATCATTATAATACAGGTTCTGCAGATATGTTCGAAGAGACTCCGGGGTAACCCCGGGGGATATGCTGTATGTGTAAATTTCGGCGTCGAAATTTGATTCAACATCCGTCTTATATTGAAGAATAGCGGATTCGATATCATCGTAGACATCCTCATCCACCATCATCGCCACCTTCTGATGGATGGGTTCGGGCGGCATATTGATGTAATAGGAAAACCATCTGTAATAGTCGCCGTAGCCCACTCCAATCCAGTATTCATAGACATAGAAGAAAGAATCGGGAAGGGAGTAAGAGAGCTCCACGGTCGTGTCCATATTGGGACAGGAAACCTCTACATCCTTTGAAGTGACAAATTCAAAATTCCAATTGCCCTCAGTGGTTCTTCGCCAGATTATTATTCCCACATTTTCCACATCCAGTGGGACCTGTGCTGTGAAGTGCAAGGAAACGGTTATGCCCTGCCCCGGGAAACTACAGGATGGATAATCGAACCAAACGATATTGGGATATTCGTCCCTCCGCCCCGCATGTAAGATCCTCCAGGCGTCGTTTCTCGTTATAATTTGATATGAAAATCCAGATTCTGCAAGGAGTGAAATTTCATCCCTTTCAAGGAATGCGAGACCACTTCGCTCTCCTACCCATTCCAATCTTATTCCAAGCTTACCAGGGAGACTCACATCCTTTTCCCCAAAAAAGACCATCACGGGTTGACCCCCACCCCACTCCCATCGAGGCGATGGATATCCACTCTTTTCTGTGTATTCACCGAAACCCGTCCCTGAGATTAAGAGAACTGATACAATGGAAACAAACCTACGAAGCATATTAAACCCCTATTTTATCAACCGTGCAATCAAATTCGACCTTATTGTCGTGCTAACAAAGGCAATTTTCCCTTTGCCCCGCTAAAGCGGGGCACTCCAAGATGGGGCATTCCAAGATGATGCACCCCGCTTCCAGCCCTCACTGGAGTGCTTACCTTCACCACTTCCATACTTTCGCCCAATTAGTGTCTGGCGAAAAATGGGCAAAATACCAGAAGGAGTTAATTCTTTAGAATTTTATATCCTTATAAAAGGCTTACCTGCCTACCGCAGGCAGGCGCCTTAATTCCAAATGCGTCAGCAAGCTGATGCCTGCCTACCGTCTATACAGGTCGTATGACAGGCAGGCACTCCAGGGGAAGAAAAAAAATTATAACCAAGGGGGGTGGGCTTTCCCACCCCCCCATTGGAATTGTGTTTCTACCTCAGAAGCACAAGTTTTCTGGTGGAGATATATTTCCCCGCCTCCATCCTGTAGAAGTAGACACCCGCTGCAAGACGCCTTCCGTTCTTATCTCTACCGTTCCAGTTTATTGTGTAGGAACCCGGTGAAATATCTCCGTCTACGAGCGTCTTCACCTTCTGACCCGCTACATTGTATACAGCGAGATTTACATGCTCCTTCTTTGGAATTGCAAACTCAATCGTGGTGGATTTCAGTATGGGATTGGGACGGTTCTGAGAGAGCCTGTATATGGATGTCCTCCCCTCCTCTACACCGATACCGTATCCCGGCATTATCGCCCGGATGAGGAGGTCGCCAACCCCCCAGTCGGATGGATGAGCCCACCACCATCCGGCGTAGTTCATCCAACTGCGGTCACAATCGCACAGTTTATCGGCACCGATATAGGGTCTATCGTGAAGCGGGAACTCTATTCGAATGTGAAAATCTTCATCTGGTATGAACAACTCTCCCACATCCACATCCATCCATACCCCGCTATCGGGAGCCACCGCCTCGATGGGCGTAATCAGGTCGACATCGGGGTTCGGTTTTCCGGTTCCATCGTCTGGATTTAAATGAATTACAAATGTATCGGGATTTGACCAGATGAAGAGACTCACCGTGGTTAGGGTCTCGACCGCTGCCTCGGTGGGAGAAAATCTTACGGAGAGGAAGCCATTTCCCCACGGTTCTGTTATTCCGTCTATGGCAATCCCGTCGTCATAGACGACAACTCCGCAGGGTAAAACCAGTATGGAATAACCAGCATCAAATGAACCGGGCACCATAGCCTCATTAGCATCGGTGTCCACAGCCTTAACCCAGTATTCTATCTTCGTGCCTATGGGCTGTCCGGGAATCTCAGCCTCGTATGTATCGCCGCCCACATTGACCATGGGCACGGTAGTCTCGTCTGTGCCAATAACATAGATGAGGTCAACTGTGAAACCGGGCTGGTCATCCTTAGCATCTGCCTGTATCACATAAGGTCCCACTTCATCGTATGTGTTTCCGTATGCAGTGTGGCTGAGCATGATGCGCGTGCGGCATACCGCAAATACCGAGTCGGCGCAGAATTTTATGAGTCTCAAAGAATCACCTTTGAAGCTTTTCTTCCAACCCATGGGTTCATAGATTACCAGACCTGAATCTCCGACTATGGGGGCTATCTCGGGTGCCATGGGACGATAGAGACCCGAGCCCACACGCATGGGATATGTCCAGTAGTGACCATTATCGGGAGAACCCATCACAAAGATATTGTAGCCGTCGAAGCCCAGTGAGTCCTTGTCCTGATATGCCACATAGATGTTACCTTCGGCATCATAACCAAAGGTCGCACACGCCGCTTCACCGAACATATCTCCAGCGGGAGGAGGAGCTATGGATGCATATTCTTCAAATTCACCAGTACTAAAGCGATACCTGTATCCAATCAGTCTGTTTTCACCCGCCTTCGAAAGACAGGCTCCGGTATACACCATATCTCCCATAGCCACGCCACTGAAGAGTCTCGCCCACCAGTTTTCGGGTCCCCAGGTTCGCCCTTCAGGTCTGGGAAGGGTAACTACATCGGTCCAGGTGCCACCCAGGTCNGTAGACGCAGTGTAAANCTTCTGCCATTCTTCACCCGGGCAGTTTACCGTGTCCTTGGCGAGGGCCTCTACAAATATGTTGCCGTTCTCCCCCAGGTGAATTGCTGGAGACTCAACATAGTGCTGTGTACCGTCGTCGCATGGGAAATCATCACCGTGGGCTATCACAATCATGGGATCGAAGGAGGTTCCACCATTTGTGGATCTGGTAAAGAGGACATCGTGTACATGTAGCGTATCGGTACCTTCAATCCTATCATAATTACCCTGGGATACGACCACAATTGTATCGCCCGAAGGACTCACATCTATCGAACCAAATCTCATCGAATAGGCAAGTGTATCGCTCAAAATCATGGGTGTAGTCCAATTACCCTGCAAGTATGATTCGTCCCTTATGAAGCAGAGGGCTCGATTCTCAGCCAGTCCGTGGTCAATTCTGTCATTGAAGATGACATATGGCGTCTGACTTCCATCCATGGCGATGGCTAGATAAGCGGCTCCGTATCCCCAGTCGAGGGGACCCATCTCGTCCCAGGTGTTCCCCCCATCCCCTGAGTATGCCCAATACAATGCATGAGCATCGTAAGGGGTTGGTATGTAGATGATCTCTGCTATATCTGACACCGGGTCGTAGACTATGCTCTTTCCGGTCAGTGGAATGGTTGTATACCACGAATCTATGGGAAGGATGGGGAAGTCTCTCGCCTGCCCATACGCCAGTCCAAAGAGGGCAACCAGCATAAGCAACGCAATCTTTTTCATATTCACCTCCTTTTAAGGCTCCCTCAAAAAGGGACGCCCCATTTACACACTCCAAAACAACCACTTTCTCCTCTTTTTTCGCATCACCTCCTTTCATTTAGGAGGCTGTTTAGCTTTTATAGATGCTGATTTAATAAGGTTCTACGGGCACCAATAAAATGCTATCACCTCCTCTTTTTTCTTGACCTTCCTCTCTTTTTA
>JGI24025J20009_10000648_pt1 | contig 26818 bp, 20 predicted proteins | sample Cruoilmetagenom3_FD_20009 | JGI IMG/M metagenome (IMG submission 20009) | reverse complement strand
TTAGGCCTCACCAGCATAACGGTGCTATGAGTCCGAACCAGGCAGAGGAAAAGTACTGGGTTAACTATAAAGCGGTGGCCAGTTTTACTTGACCACTACAATATTATTCTAAATAATCGGATTTATGCAGCACCATATTTTGATCTTAATGATCCAATGGAGGGGCTTTATACATATGATGCTAGCTCTATAAATCGAGAGATGGTTAGAAAGATAAAGGGTGAGAAAACCAAGCTAAGAATATGTTCACTTTCCCGCCGCCCTGACAGAACTCTAATGTGGTCACATTACGCTGACAGTCATAGAGGCGTGGCTATCGGTGTAGAAGTCGATAATAAACACGATATAAGTTCTGTGAGATATGAAGGGCTGTCTTATGTTCAAAATGCGACAAAGCGCGGTAGTCATGAAACAGCAAAGAAAGTGTTAACCTGTAAATTGGAACCGTGGGCCTATGAAGAGGAAGAGCGAGTTTTCGTCACAGAATCAAATTACGTTGATGTTGCTATAAAGGTAATATTGATTGGTTCAAAAATGGATGCACGAACTAAAAGTTTAATTGAAAATCTTGTGCTCAAAATCAATCCTAGCATCCTGGTGAACGAGGCTGATATCACAGAAATAGTATAAAAGTTAATCAGCTTAACACTTATGGTTCTGGACGTAGCAGATCTCAGCAGGTTATTGAGGAGTTTTGAGTGAGGTGCACTAATGCTTAAACCGCAAGTGACGTCAGCCAAGCTTGGAGGTTATAGGCAACCCTAAGCAGCATAAATATACGCCTAATCATCATCGTAAGAACACTAATTGCTAAGTTTAGCTAGTAGTGGTTCATTTCTTTAAAGTCAAAGCGATTACATAAGAGAGCACGAACAAGCTATGAACCTACTCTTCCTAGGCACCTCCGCCGGTGTACCCACTAAAGCAAGAAACGTCTCCGGCGTCGCTTTGCGTGAGAGCAAAGGCAAAGGCTGGTATCTGATCGATTGTGGTGAGGGCACCCAGCATCAGGTTTTGCACACGAAGCTGTCGTTCCATTCTTTGAAAGCCATCTTTATTACCCACGTACACGGCGACCACTGCTATGGACTGCCGGGCATACTGGCGAGTGCGGGAATGGGTGGCCGGACAGCGCCGCTGACCATTGTGGCCCCCGCAGGTATCAAAGTCTGGTTGGAGGCCACCTGCGAGGCCACGCAGTTAGGCTTGCCTTTCGCCCTGGAGTTTATCGACTCAGACGACCTGCCAAGCGTCGAGTTTGAAAGCATGGCGATTACCACTCACAGGCTTTCACACCGAGCGCCGTCCTATGCTTATGGGTTTACGGAGAGAAAAGTCGACGCCGCCTTGGACGTGAATAAGTTGGCGGAAAAGGGGATTCCGAGAGGGCCATTGTGGGGGCAGTTGAAGCAAGGGTTTGATGTTGAGTTTGAGGGCGAGCTTTTAAAAAGCCATGACTACCTGATCTTCAAGCACAAGCCGAGAAAAGTGGTGATCGCGGGGGACAATGACCAGCCTGACTTGTTGGTGGATGCCTGCGCGGGCGCGCAGGTGCTGGTGCATGAAGCCACCTATACCGAAGAGATGGCCCAGAAGGCCGGTGATGTGGGGCATAGCTACGCCAAACTTGTCGCCGCGTTTGCCGAATCGGTACAGCTGCCCAACCTAGTACTGACGCACTTTAGCCCCCGTTACCAGCTCAACCCCCATGCGTCGCCTTCCATTGAAGACATACGCAAGGAGGCCCAGCGCGTCTATTCGGGTTCGCTTTACCTGGCGCGGGATTTTGGCGAATACACCCTGGATAAATCGGGTCAGTTTTCTGAAGTGGCGGGCGAATAGTCTTTTCGTATGTCGATCAATCTTGGAAGCAGAGGGCTACTCGAAAATGTATAGCTCAATTGCTTCTGCTCGCGTTCGTTCATAATGTCATCGGTAGCGCTTTCGCCACCTGGGTCCATACGACGTCACCCCCTTTCAGAGTAGCGACTTCAGCAACGCGTTGGCTATGCTCTACCAGCTGTGTGACTTTGTGTTTAATTTAGTACAACGGGATATTGCTCCCTGTTATTCCCGCTTACCAACAGCAAAGCCGACTGGTATCTAGTGCCGTATCAAATGTAACCCCCGAAATAGCCTCAGTGCGACCTCACGTAACCGTATGATAATTAACATTATCCATAACATAATATAAGTAATTGGTGTAAGCATGTGTTTTAGAATGATGCAATAAGATCATTCGTCTAAGGGGTAACAGAGTGGCTCTCCTCGATACAGTAGTGATGCGGGCCCTTAGCATTCAAGGTGCGCTGTCTCCTGAAGACAGGGCGCTTTTACTGGGCCTTGAACTTAGCCCTAGGAACGTGTCTGCCAGAGAAGTGCTATGGGAGGAGGGCGCAGAGGCCGATCTGTTTTGTGTGGTCAAGGAAGGTTGGGCATACTCCTATCGCAACTTAAAAAATGGGTCTAAACAGGTCCTCAAGTTCTACCTGCCCGGCGATATCATCGGCATGCGCGATTTTGGCTTCGCTCGCCGACTTTCAAATGCATCCATGATTAATAAAGGAGTGGTCTACCCGTTCTCCTATCAGCAGCTTTTTGAACTTTTGGGGCGTTCAAGCTTGGCCGTTGGCATCATGACCACCGCGATTCGTCAGCAGGCGATAATTTCTGAGCGGCTGGTTTATCTCGGCCAGTATGCCGCCCACGAGCAATTGGCCCACTTCCTCTATGAGTTCTACCTACGGCTCAAGCGGATTGAGGCAGTGGAGCAAAATAGCTTCATTATGCCGCTCACCCAGCAATTGATTAGCGATGCGCTGGGGATGAGCCCCGTTCACTTAAGCCGGACTTTCTCAATGCTGCGTGAAAAGGGGCTGGTTATCCGAGACCGCCAGCAGGTGACGCTGCCTGACCCCGAGGCATTGGCGCAGCTAGCAGGCTTCAACGATAGCTATATCGATGAGTTCCTTCCGCCCACGTTCACTGAGTTTTTAAATAAATAGCACTCATATTTCGCTTTTCCTCTTCGGAAATCTTCCTGGCAGTCCTTTATCTAGCGGGCGTCCCTTTCATCAGAATAATGGGTGCCTGTAAAAAAATTGTCTCGACCCATCTTGTATAAAAGCCGTGATATGGCCGTAGATGGCGGCCCATTAGGTGGGCTATTGACCTATAGTAGTGGTCATCGATGGCACGTATGTTTTCTATTTCGGCGTTAGCGTGTTGCTGTCAACGCACCTACAAAAGGGAGTGGTGAATGCGATCAAGGAATCGGCATCAGACATTTACGGAGTGTGCATTGATAGCATTAACGCTGGCGGTCGTGGCGTTAATGCTATGGAAGCTGGTGGGGCTGCTGATTTTGATCTTTGGGGCGGTCGTCGGCGCCTGCATATTGCAATCGTGTATGTCGCCACTTTTAAAGCTAGGTACACCGCGGTGGCTGGCGTTGATAACGGTGATTGTGGCGTTGACCTTGGCATTGGCTTTAATAAGTTGGGCGTTTGGTGCCCAGGTGTCTGCTGAGTTGGAGTCGTTGGCAGTGCTATTACCCGATGCGTGGGAACAGCTGCAGGAACGGCTTGAAGGTTCACAGCTAGCCCCCTTGCTTGATGATGCGGCTGGGCGGGCGAGAGAGCTATTTGGAAACGGCATTTCGCAAATTGGGATGATGGTGGTCTCAATGGGCGGCAGTGTGGTCAGCTTTTTCGCGCTGATTGTAGGCATGGTTTATTTCGCAGCGCAGCCGGGGGTTTACCGCCGGGGGCTGCTGTTACTGGCGCCGGTAAAAAGCCGCCCAAAATTGGGTGATGCATTGGATGAGAGTGGGAAGGCGCTAAGTTATTGGCTGGGCGGGCAGTTAGTCGCCATGGTGGTTACTGGGGTATTAGTGGGCCTCACTATGTGGCTCTTGGGTGTGCCCGCCCCGCTTGGCTTGGGCTTAGTGGCGGGTCTATTGGACTTTGTGCCCCTGGTGGGGCCGATGATTGCCGCTATTCCTGCATTACTGCTGGCTTTTACGGTGAGTCCTCAAACCACGCTGTTTGTGCTGATTGCGTATACGATTATTCAGCAGATAGAAGGCAATATTATACAGCCACTGGTACAGCAGCGGGCCGTTCACTTGCCGCCAGCAATGCTACTGTTTTCGTTGTTTGCCGCCAGTACGCTGTTTGGTTTGGCTGGCCTGATTTTAGCCGCACCGCTGACCGTGGTGGCGTTTGTGTTGGTGAACCGTCTTTACGTGACGCGTGAGGAAGAGCGCTCATAGAAAAAGTTAATCGTGTTAAATAACGTCGCACAAATAATTGTACGTCGATTATAGGCAGCGTTAAGCTTGTCACCATGTCTCAAACTAGTTGGAAGCGCCTGTTAATGAACAGGCGCTTTTGGCATTGCGAAAGGTGAATGTATGTCGACGACGACAATGACTGCGCCACAAAGCTATCGGGTGCCGATGATAGCGACGGCGGCGATTGTGCTGGGCGCACTGTTGATAGGGATCGTATTCGAAGCCAACACGGGCCTGCTGATGATTGTTGGCGGGCTGTTTGGCATGGTGCTGTATCACGCGGCATTTGGTTTTACCTCTGCGTGGCGGGTATTTATTACTGAGCGGCGGGGGCGTGGGTTACGTGCCCAGATGGTGATGCTGGCGATCGCCGTGGTGCTGTTTTTCCCCGCACTGGGGGCGGGCACCTTATTTGGCAATGAAGTGTCGGGGTTTGTAGCCCCTATCGGTATATCAGTGTTGGTCGGGGCGTTCTTGTTTGGGTTAGGCATGCAGCTAGGTGGTGGCTGTGCTTCGGGCACGCTGTTTACCGCGGGCGGGGGTAATGCGCGCATGCTGATCACGCTGGTGTTCTTCATTGTCGGCTCGGTGATTGGCTCGGCACATTTTGCCTGGTGGCAGAGCTTACCTGCCTTTCAGCCGGTATCGTTGGTCAATGTGGCCGGCGTGGGTGGCGGAATAGCGATTAGTTTGGTGCTATTTGCCGCTATCGCTGCTTTCACCTGGGTGATGGAGAAGCGTCGGCACGGGCAGTTAGAGCAGGCACCGGCTGTCGATAAGCGCGGTGTCGAGCGCTGGCTGACAGGGCCTTGGCCATTGGTTGCAGGCGCCGTAGCGTTGGCGCTCCTTAATTTTGTCACTCTCGCACTGGCCGGTCGCCCATGGGGGATTACCTCAGCGTTCGCGCTGTGGGGCGCCAAGGCGTATGGCCTTGTAGGCGGTGATGTGAGCAAATGGGGCTATTGGCAGGCGCCGGGCAATGCGGCCGCCCTTGAAGGCAGTGTTTGGAGTGACATCACCACGGTGATGAACGTGGGTATTATGCTGGGCGCACTTGCTGCTGCAAGCTTGGCGGGCCGTTTTGCACCTAACTTTAGAATTCCGTTGAAATCACTTTTAGCCGCCATCGTGGGTGGCCTTCTGCTGGGATATGGCGCCCGCTTGGCCTTTGGGTGCAACATCGGTGCTTACTTCAGCGGCATCGCCTCTGGCAGCCTGCATGGCTGGGTATGGTTGGTGGCTGCGTTCGCGGGCAACATGCTGGGTGTTAAATTAAGGCCTTTCTTTTTCGGCGGCGTAGAAGGCCGCAAACCCACCGCAAAAATCAGCTAAAGCGAGTTTAAAAGCGCTTAAATAGCTAAATGACGCCTCGGTTTGAAACACATTAAACCGGGGCGTTTTTATATCTTCTTGTCGCTCTCTTCTACCTTTGTAGCAGGAGCATGTTACATTACCTTCAAACGCCGCAAACGCCCGATGTTGCTGCATCGCAGCAGTGATTGACATAAAAAGAGAGTGCTTATGACTACCCAGAGTAAACGCCCCCTATACCTTCCTTACGCCGGTCCTTCTCTGCTTGAAATGCCGCTATTGAACAAAGGCAGCGCGTTTACTCAACAGGAGCGCTTGGCGTTTAACCTGATTGGTTTACTTCCCCAAAAGGTGGAAACCATTGAAGATCAGCTAGAGCGTGCCTATCGCCAGTACCAGCAGTGTCACAGCGATCTTGAAAAACACATCCATCTTCGCGCCATTCAAGACGATAACGAAACCCTCTATTTCCGCTTGGTGTCTCAGCATTTGGAAGAAATGCTGCCGATCATTTACACCCCTACGGTCGGTCAAGCGTGCCAGGAATTCTCCAATATTTACCGTAACCACCGCGGTCTGTTTATTAGCTACCCTGATCGCGAACACATGGACGACATCCTGCGCAGCGCCACCAAAGATAACGTCAAAGTGATTGTGGTAACGGACGGCGAGCGGATATTGGGCCTCGGTGACCAAGGCATCGGCGGCATGGGCATTCCGATTGGTAAGCTGGCACTTTACACCGCCTGTGGCGGCATTAGCCCTGCTTACACGCTACCCATCATGATTGATGTGGGAACTAACAATAAAGCGCTGCTGGATGACCCCATGTACATGGGCTGGCGCCATGAGCGGGTAGGGCAGGAAGAGTATGACGCCTTCATGGCAGAGTTTATTGCCGCCGTGAAGCGCCGCTGGCCTAACGTGCTGCTGCAGTTTGAAGATTTCGCCCAGGCCAACGCCGTACCGTTACTGGAACGCTACCGGGATGACCTGTGCTGCTTCAACGATGACGTACAGGGCACCGCGTCGGTGGTGGTGGGTACCTTGATGGCCGCTTGCCAAGCGCGTGAAGAAACCATTGCGCAGCAGCGTGTCGTGTTCGTGGGCGGTGGTTCGGCAGGGTGTGGTATTGCCGAGCAGGTCGTGGTGGCCATGGAAGCGGAAGGGTTGACCGAAAGCGAAGCCCGGGCGCGTATTTTTATCGTCGACCGGGATGGGTTGATGACCAGCGATCAGCTATGGCAGCGCGACTTCCAGCGTCGCCTGGCCCACGACCCCTCCTTGGTGGTTGGCTGGAATGGTCAAGGCCTTGAGGAGACGATTGCGCAGATCAAACCCACGGTATTGATTGGTGTGTGCGGCCAGCGCGGGATCTTCACCGAGCAGGTCGTGCGCACCATGCACGCAGGCTGCGAGCATCCGGTGATCATGCCGCTCTCCAACCCGACCTCGCAAGCAGAGGCGGTGCCGGAAGATGTTATCCGCTGGACCGATGGCCAAGCGCTGGTAGCCACCGGCAGCCCCTTTGCGCCGGTGGTTTACAACGGCCGCACTTACCCGATTGCCCAGTGTAACAATGCCTATATCTTCCCAGGCATCGGGTTGGGCGTGATTGCCGCCAGTGCGAACCGAGTGACCGATGAGATGCTGATGAGCGCCTCACGAGCGCTGGCACGCGAAGCGCCGCTGGTAAAAGAGGGCAAGGGCGCGCTGCTGCCACCACTGGGGCGCATTCGTGATATCAGTAAGTCGATTGCCTTTGAAGTGGCCGCGCAGGCGCAGCAGAACGGCGTGGCGCTGAAAACCAGCGGCACGACGCTGCGTGAGTTAATTGAAAAGGCGTCCTGGTCACCGGATTACCGCACCTATCGCCGCCGCGCATTCTAGCCAAAAAAAAGCCCCCACCGAGGTGGGGGCTGCAAGCATTGGTAGGTTTTACCCTTAGGCTGCGCCAATCATCTTGCGCAGCACGTAGTGAAGGATACCACCGTGACGGTAGTAAGCCAGCTCGTTTACCGTGTCAATTCGGCACTTGGCATCAACGCTACGTTCACCCTCAGCATTTTTGATCACGACGTTGACGGTGCCACCCGGCGTCAAATCACTTAAACCGGCAATCGAAATTTCTTCATCGCCCGTTAAGCCTAACGTTTGGCGGCTTTCGCCTTCGGCAAATTGAAGCGGTACCACGCCCATGCCGATCAGGTTGGAGCGGTGGATACGCTCAAAGGATTCGGCGATCACCGCGCGAACGCCCAACAAGCGTGTGCCTTTGGCGGCCCAGTCCCGCGAGGAGCCAGTGCCGTACTCTTTACCGGCGATCACGACCAGCGGCTTGCCTTCCTCTTTGTACTTCATGGCCGCGTCATAAATGGCCATCTGTTCGCCGCTGGGCACGTGGCGGGTTTCACCACCGACAACACCATCGAGCATCTCGTTTTTGATCCGCACGTTGGCGAAGGTGCCGCGCATCATGACTTCATGGTTACCCCGGCGTGAGCCGTAGGAGTTGAAGTCGACCGGCTTAACGCCGTGCTCTTGCAAGTAGCGGCCAGCCGGGCTGTCAGGCTTGATGGCGCCCGCCGGGGAGATATGGTCAGTGGTGACCGAGTCACCCAGCATCGCCAGTACGCGCGCGCCGTGCACATCTTCGATCGCATCCGGCTCACGGCCCATGCCTTCAAAGAAGGGCGGGTGCTGAATGTAGGTCGATTCCGGCCACTGATAGACCTTGCTTTCTGAAACGTCGATCGCTTTCCAGACCTCGTCACCCTCAAACACCGCGCCGTACTCTTTACGGAACATCGCCGTATTGACCTTCTCAACGGCGCTGGCGATTTCTGCCTGCGTGGGCCAAATGTCTTTCAGATAGACCGGCTCGCCGCTGCTGTCTTTACCAATCGGGTCCTTGGTGAGGTCACGCTGAACGTTACCGGCCAGGGCATAGGCAACCACCAGGGGCGGTGAAGCCAGCCAGTTGGTTTTGACCAGCGGGTGAACGCGGCCTTCGAAGTTCCGGTTGCCAGATAGCACGGAGGCGACGGCAAGGTCACCCTGGTCGATGGCCTGCTCGATCTCATCAGGCAGCGGGCCTGAGTTACCGATACAGGTGGTGCAACCGTAGCCGACCAGGTTGAAGCCCAGTGCATCCAGGTCGTCGTTGAGCCCAGCGGCTTCCAAATAGTCGGTGACTACTTTTGAACCGGGGGCCAGTGACGTCTTCACCCAAGGCTGGGTCGTCAGACCTTTTTCGCGTGCTTTGCGCGCAAGTAGTCCCGCCGCCATCATCACGCTGGGGTTGGACGTGTTGGTGCACGACGTAATAGCCGCAATTACCACCGCGCCGGGATCAAGGCTAAAGTCTTGATCGTTGAGTTTAACGTTCTGGCTCGTATCATGTTCGAAGCTACGTTCAACGCCGACGGCGGTTTGGCCGCCTTCAGAGGAGAATTTGCCTTTTTCGGTCGGTTTGGCCTTGCTGTCTTCCTGCAGGAACTTGCCAAAGGCCGACGCCATGTCCTGAAGCGCAACGCGGTCTTGCGGGCGTTTGGGGCCCGCCAGGCTGGCTTCTACTTCGGTCATGTCCAGTTGTAGGGCATCGGTGAAGATCGGCTCATCGCTAGGCTCGCGCCAGAGGCCCTGGGCTTTGCTGTAAGCTTCGACGAGGGCGATTTGCTCATCTTCACGCCCGGTAAGGCGCATGTAGTTGAGCGTTTCGTCGTCGACCGGGAAGAAACCGCAGGTTGCGCCATACTCAGGCGCCATATTGGCAATCGTCGCGCGATCCGCCAGCGGCAGGTCTTTCAAACCATCGCCGTAGAACTCCACAAACTTACCGACAACGCCTTTTTTACGCAGCATCTCGGTGACGGTCAGTACCAAGTCAGTAGCGGTAATGCCTTCGCGTAGTTTGCCCGTCAATTTAAAGCCAATGACTTCGGGGATAAGCATGGATACCGGCTGACCGAGCATGGCGGCTTCGGCCTCGATACCGCCCACACCCCAGCCAAGTACGCCCAGGCCGTTGATCATGGTGGTGTGGGAGTCAGTGCCCACGAGCGTGTCCGGGTAAGCGAACGTTTTGCCGTCTTCGTCTTTTGTCCATACCGCTCTGCCTAGATATTCCAGGTTCACCTGGTGGCAGATGCCGGTACCGGGAGGGACCACGCTAAAGTTGTCAAACGCTTGCTGGCCCCAGCGCAGAAACTCATAACGCTCACGGTTACGCTGCATTTCAATATCAACGTTCTCTTGGAACGCGGCGGGGTTACCAAACTTATCGACCATGACCGAGTGGTCAATGACCAGGTCGACCGGTGACAGCGGATTGATCTTCGCGGGGTCTTCGCCGAGGCTTTCGACCGCGGCGCGCATGGAGGCTAAATCCACGACGCCAGGCACGCCGGTGAAGTCTTGCATTAAGACGCGAGCCGGCCGGTAGCCTATTTCACGGCTGGATTTACCCTCTTTCTGCCAGTCGACCAACGCCTGCATGTCTTCTTCAGACACGCTTTCGTCATCGCCGAAGCGCAACTGATTTTCGAGTAGAATTTTGAGCGTCTTGGGCAGCCGGTCAATGCTGCCCAATGCCTCTGCCGCTTGCGGTAGGCTGTAGTAGTGGTACGTTTTACTGCCTACCTCTAAGGTACTTAGCGTGTCGGGTGTCTTGCTCATATCTCTCTCCTCTGATTGCTGAGTGTTGCCCTCAGCGTGACGGTCACGATCTTCCTGTCGATTGCTTACCCTAGCTTGGCTTACCCCAGTATGACGCTGATTTTGTAATAACACATGGGTGTTTACTCAAGCGCTTTCAAGGTTTCTTCGCCTAATAGCGTAGACGAAACCTTGCAATAGCTTGTACTTGGCACCATTTCAGGCAGACTCTGTGCCTAATTTTTTATAAAGCCTTCTACACAGCTATCCGTCAGATTTTTACAAGGTGGTGTCATGGAAACTCGTCATGAGCGTTTGATTATTCTTGGGTCCGGCCCGGCAGGCTACACCGCTGCCGTGTATGCCGCGCGGGCAAACCTGAAACCGTTACTGATTACCGGTATTCAGGCAGGTGGCCAACTGACCACCACCACCGACGTGGATAACTGGCCGGGTGATGCTCAAGGCGTTCAAGGCCCCGAGTTGATGGAGCGGATGAAACAGCACGCGGAGCGCTTTAATACAGAAGTGCTGTTTGATCATATCCATGAGGTCAGCTTAGGCGAAAAACCCTTCACGTTGAAAGGCGACAGCGGCATTTATACCTGTGATGCCCTCATTGTGGCTACCGGGGCCAGTGCACGCTACCTGGGGCTGCCTACCGAACAGCAGTTTATGGGCCAAGGGGTATCGGCCTGTGCCACCTGCGATGGCTTCTTCTACCGTAATCAAGAAGTCATTGTGGTGGGGGGCGGTAACACCGCGGTGGAAGAAGCGCTTTATCTCTCTAACATTGCCTCCAAAGTCACCCTGGTGCACCGCCGGGATACGCTGCGAGCAGAAAAAATCCTGCAGGATAAACTGCATGAGAAGGCTGCGGCGGGCAAGATTGCCCTGGAGTGGTTCCAGGAAGTCGAGGAAGTACTCGGCGATAACTCGGGCGTCACTGGGGTGCGCGTAAAATCCACTCAGGATGGCACGAGTAAAGAGATCCATGCGCCTGGTTTGTTTATTGCCATCGGCCACAGCCCCAATACCGGTATTTTTGAAGGTCAGTTAGCCATGAACGGCGGCTACATCAAGGTGACATCAGGCCTTGAAGGCAACGCCACCGCGACCAGCGTGCCGGGTGTATTTGCCTGCGGCGACGTTATGGATCACATCTACCGCCAAGCGATCACCTCGGCGGGCAGCGGCTGCATGGCGGCGCTGGATGCCGAGCGCTATTTGGACGGTATTGCCGGGTAACGTAGTCCTCTGTTTTGAAGCGTGAAGCGCCTAGCAATCGATAGGCGCTTCATCGATTCGCAGACGCCCCAACTGGCTCAGCACCAGCTTTTTCCCCTGCGACGCATGGCGGCTGTTTCCCGAACAAACGTTAAAGCTACCGTTATAACCGCTCGTGTAACCTAGCGGGCTGTAGCGAATGCGCGACCAGCCTCGGCTATACGTGACCTGGGTGCCTTGCTCAGCAGGCATGATGCGCAAAATATCGTCGGCTTTCACGTTATCTGTTTGATCCCCCTTGACGATCATGAGCGCACCGCTCCATTCGCTTGCGCAGGCCCTGCGCTCTTCATCAGCGGGGCAAAGCGTGATTTGGCGACGCTGGCTGATGGCGGTATTTCGCGCTAACGAAAAAGTGCTTTGTAAGCGATTCACTTCGCTCGTTTGTGCGGTGCGCTCTCCTAGTGCTTGAAAGTTAGGCAGCCCCCAGGCGGCGATAATACCCACCAACATGAGTGTGATCAGTAGCTCAATCAGCGTAAAACCGCCTTCAGGCAGGGTGTGTGTGTTGATACGACCGTTGCTCATCGTCTTCCTCACTTGACCTTGTTATTGCCCGCGCTATGCTCTCTGTCCGTTGTCCACCGCGAACACGCTTTGGTTAATAGGTCACCCTAAGCGGTACAACGCTTTTTTTATGTAAGCCAAAACGGACAATCTTGTGAGCGATTTCTTAATTATTGGCGGCGGCGTGATGGGTATGATGACGGCGCTGCAATTAGCCGATGCCGGCCAGCAAGTGACGCTGGTCGAGCGGGGCGAGTGCGGTAAAGAAGCCTCTTGGGCCGGTGGGGGCATCGTTTCTCCGCTCTACCCTTGGCGCTACGATGCGGCGATATCGCAGCTGTCACGCTGGTCGGAAGGCGCTTACCCCTCGCTGGCACTGCGGTTGTTAGAGGAGACCGGCATCGATCCCGAGTACCGCCAAAGAGGTCTGCTCTACCTAAACGTCGATGATGCCGATGGGGCACTACGCTGGGCGCGTCAGTTGGGCAAACCGCTCGAACGGGTGGGGGCAGATTTCGTTCACGCTAAAGAACCCGATGTGGAAATGACCGGCGACAGCGCGCTATGGATGCCAACCCTGGGCAGTGTGCGCAATCCACGTTTAGCCAAAGCGTTAAAAGCACGGCTATCGGCCATGCCGCAGGTAACGCTGAGAGAGCAGTGCGAGGTCAGTGGCTTTCTTCAAAAAGCGGGCAACGTCGAGGGCGTGGTGACAGCGCAGGGGCCAATCACGGCTGGGAGAATCATTGTGTGTGGCGGTGCCTGGGCTGCCCAACTGTTGGCGCAGTTAAAAGTGCAGCTACCCGTCAGGCCGGTAAAAGGGCAGATGATCGCTTACCAGGCACCCAAAGGCCTTTTGCAGCGCGTGGTACTGAAAGATGGGCGCTACATCATCCCACGCGCCGACGGTTTGCTGCTGGTCGGTTCCACACTGGAAGAGGCGGGGTTTGATAAGACCACCGATAACGCGGCCCTTGCTTCATTAAAACACAGCGCTGAAACCATGCTGCCCGCACTGGCCACCTGTCCGGTGGTACACCAGTGGGCCGGGTTACGCCCCGGTTCCCCTGCGGGAGTCCCGTTTATTGGTACGCTTCAAGAGTGGCCTAACGTCTTCGTCAATGCAGGCCACTACCGAAATGGGTTGGTTTTGGCACCTGCATCGACGCATCTATTGGTGGATCAGTTGCTTGAGCGCGAGCCGCTTATTGACCCAGCGCCTTATCAGCCCACGCCCGAACGGCTTATTCAGGCTTAACGCGTTTCGTCTTTGTCCTGCTGCTCTTGTAAAAAGCGGTCGCGATGGGCGCTGGAGCAGAACCACTGCTCGTGGTCGCGCAGCGCTTCCTCTTCAGGGACGTGCACTTCGCACCAGCGACAGCGCACCATTTTACCGCCTTCATGACGATTGACTTGTTTATGCTGTGCTTCATGCGCAAGCTTACGTTGCCGGTAGATGCCGTAAAGCTTTAAACCGGCATAAAATACAACGGCGAAGATAATCAACCGAATGATCAAGAGGTTCATCCTTATTTTGTCTCCCGAATGAGGGAACTAGGCTTGGGATAGACGCATGGCCTTTGCCTGTTGGCGGCCCTTGCGGGACAATGCGTGTATGACGGTGTCACCCTATTTTAAAGATTCTCAAGAGATTTTAACGCCCATGCAAGACTTAACGCTGGTAATGGCCCAACTCGATCCTCTGGTCGGGGATATTCCTGGCAATGCCGCACGCGCCATTGAGGCGGTGCGTGAAGCACGGATCGAGCATGGGGCAGATATTGTTGTCTTTCCTGAGCTTTTTTTGTCGGGCTACCCGCCGGAAGATTTATTGCTGCGCCCTTCGATGGAAACCCGCCTGCGTGAAGCCCGCGCCCTGATGGCATCGAAAGTTGCCCGCGATGTGCTGGTGATTATTGGCTACCCAGGCGTGCGTGAAGGCCGTTGCTACAATTTGGCCGGGGTGCTTTTCAACGGTCAGTGGGAAGCCGAATACGCTAAGCAAGCGCTGCCTAACTATCAGGTTTTTGACGAGCAGCGTTACTTCACCCCCGGCACTGAACCGCTGGTTTACGAGCATAAAGGCGCCAAGTTGGGCCTGTTGATCTGTGAGGATTTGTGGGATGGCGCCCCGGTGAGAGCTACCACCGAGGCAGGGGCAGAAATACTGATTAGCTTGAATGCCTCGCCCTACCATCAAGATAAGCCTGCTGAGCGGTTACGCTTATTGGAGCAGCATGCCCAAGACGTCAAGCGACCGATTGTGTACGTAAATACCATTGGCGGCCAAGACGAGCTGGTATTCGATGGGGGCTCCAGCTGTGTTAACGCTAGCGGTGAGCTTCAGGTGCTGGCGCCGTATTGGCAGGCGGGCCTGATGCCAGTCCAGTTTTTACAAACCAGCGCCACGGTGTGGGAGCCTCAGCCCGGTGAAATCGACCCCGAGGTAGAACCGGAAGAGAGCCTTTACTGCGCGCTCGTTACCGGGCTGCGTGATTACGTCAACAAAAGCGGTTTTGATGGGGTAGTGCTGGGGCTTTCCGGCGGTATCGACTCAGCGCTTTCACTGGCGATTGCGGTGGATGCGCTAGGCCCTCAACGGGTGCAGGCGGTGATGATGCCGTATCACTACACGGCGGATATTTCTAAACAGGACGCTGCCGAACAGGCCGATATGCTTGGCGTTCATTACGAAATCATGCCCATTGAGCCCATGGTCGACGCCTTTATGACCACGCTGGCTGAAAGCTTTGCCGGTACGCAACGCGATACCACGGAAGAGAACCTGCAGTCGCGCTGTCGCGGTGTACTATTGATGGCGATCTCCAACAAGAAAGGCTTGATGGTACTGACCACCGGCAACAAGAGCGAGATGGCGGTGGGTTACGCCACGCTGTATGGCGATATGGTGGGGGGCTACAATGCCATTAAAGACGTGTATAAAACCTGGGTTTATCGCCTTGCCCGCTGGCGCAATACCCAATCGCCGGCCATTCCTGAGCGGGTGATTGAGCGCCCACCCAGTGCCGAGCTGGCGCCCGATCAGCAAGATAGCGACTCCTTACCCGATTACGATGTGCTCGACGCGATTTTGGTCAGCTACATTGAAGGCGACATGAGCGCTGAGGCAATTATTGCCGCGGGTTTTGACGAGGAAGACGTTTATAAAGTGGTTAAGCTTGTTGACCGCTGCGAGTATAAGCGCCGCCAAGCCCCCATCGGCGTCCGGGTGACGCCGCGAGGGTTTGGCCGGGACCGCCGCTACCCGATTGTGAGTGGCTGGCAGCCCGGCGCGTGATGGCGCTCCATGATGCATCAAACGAGTTGTAAATAAGGTATCTAACGACGACGTTGCGCTGCCTTAAAAACTTTCTTAAAAACTTTCCCACTCAGGTGTGGCCTGCTGCGTTTTGACAGCAGGCAACCTGCTCATCGTATTCGTTGAATGGGCGCGCACAGGGGCCAATGCGTTACGCGGTGCTTGTGCGTCTGGGTGGGTATCAGGCAGCTTGAAAACTTGCATGGCGTGTAGCAGTGAATGAGCGTTTTGACGCAGATTATTGGCGGCAGTGGCGCTTTCTTGAACCAGTGCAGCGTTCTGCTGGGTCACATGATCCATCTCGGTCACTGCTCTTCCCACTTCTTGAACGCCGGTGCTCTGTTCGGCACTCGCATTACTAATTTCCTTCATAATGCTATTGACGCGCTCGATAGCCGCCACGATTTCAACGGTTGATTTGCTGGCCTCTTCGGCGCGTTCATTGCCGTGGTTAACCCGTTCCAGGTTTTTCGAGATCAGATTGTTGATTTCCCGCGCCGCGTCAGCGCTGCGTTGGGCAAGCCTACGAACCTCTTCAGCCACGACCGCAAAGCCACGGCCATGTTCGCCAGCGCGGGCCGCTTCGACCGAAGCGTTAAGGGCCAGAATATTGGTTTGGAAGGCGATGGCATCAATGGTCGAAATGATCCCCGAGATTTCCTGTGAGCTTTTATTCAGGTCGTTCATGGTGTCGACTACCTGATGCACCGCGTCGCCACCGCGGGTGGCGGTGCGAGAAGCGCTCGTGGCCTCTTGGCTGGCCTGTGCTGCGTTCTCGGCATTCAGGGTAACGGTGCTATTGAGCTGCTCCATGGCGGAAGCTGTCTCGGCCAGCGCACTCGCTTGCTGCTCCGTGCGTGAAGAGAGGTCGTTATTGCCTTCCGCAATTTGTTCGCTGTTGCTGGCAACCGCTTCCGCCGATGCACGAACCTGCGACACGATAGTTTGCAGATGATGTGCCATCGCCACCTGGGCAGCCATGATGCTATGGGTATCGCCTTCTTTGAGGCGCCCTTGGCTGTTCAGCTCACCACGCCCAATGGCTTCTGCAAACGCTTTGACTTCGTGGGGTTCCGCACCCAATTCGCGCAGCAGCTGGCGAGATAAAAACACCGCAATCAAACCGCCTACCAGTAGGGCAAACAGCGTCAAACCCAACATCTGTATTTGAAAGCCGGAGGCCGTATCGCGAGCAGTCGCCGTGGTCGCGTTATTTAGCGTTTGCTGAAGATCGATAAATTGATTAATGCGGTTCAACCACTCGGTATAAGCCGGGCCTGCTTGTTCTAGCAGCAGCGTTTGAGCGCGCGCATCCTGGTCTGCTTGGCGGGCGGCGATGACCTGTTCGGTTAACGCGCGGGTGATGACGGCTTGGTCGTTAATGCTACTCACGATTTGCTGCTCTTGTGCACTGCCAGCGTGTTCGCTGGTCACCTGCTGCATACCGGTTTCTGCCACACTGTAAGCATCGCGAAGGCGCTGTATTTCGCTCTCTAGCGCCCCCAAGTTGCCATTGCCTGAAGTAATCACTATGTCGCGTAATACGATAGCGCGATCGTGCACGCTGCCACGCCAATCCACCGCAAACCGCTGTTTGGTGCCGTTAACATCGTTGATGGTAGTGAGGCTACGGTCAATTTTGTTGACTTGGTAAATCCCGACGGCGGTTAACAAGATCAGTAACCCCAGCAGGGCAGAAAATCCTATCGCTAAGCGTGTGCTGATCTTGGTATTGCTGGCACGGGTGTTAAACAGTGGCATCGATTGCTCCCTCAGACGCCGTTTAGGCGCTTTATTATGTAAGACGAGCAAATCATAGTCTGTTGTACAATTTTTGTATAGAAATAATATTTATTTGTACAATCTTGCGTTGGTTAGCTTTTGGTTGTGCTGTCAAAGGGTTGCTCTGAAGGCCAATAAAAAACCACGCCGGAGCGTGGTTTAGTCGGAAGTGCTTGTACAGCTTTTAACAGCGATATACGTGTGCCGTCTTAATCGTTTTGGTCTAAATGCTTGGGCACAAAGCGACTGCCTTCGAGCTGTTCATGGTCAGGCGCGTTTTCGCGCAATACCGCTAGTACCTCACTGGCGCGATCTTCCATGTCCAATCCTTGATAGCCTTCCACCATAGTGGCTAGGGCATCTCGGGTGGCATTGGATTCAGGATAGTTTTCGATCACCCAGCGACCACGCTCGACGGCGGCCAGGTAGGCGCCACGGCGCAGATAGTAGTCGGCGACATGGAGCTCATGGCGAGCCATCAATTCACGCAGGTAGACAATACGCTGCTGCGCGTCAGGCGCGTATTCACTCTGTGGGAAACGTTGGATCAGCTCGCGGAAGTCATTATAAGCATCACGCGAGGCACCCAAGTCGCGCTTGGAGATGTCGATGAGGCGCAGGCGCTCTAAGCTGAAACGCCCCGCTTGCCAGGCTGAAAGGCCGCGAAGATAGTAGGCGTAGTCTACCTGGGGGTGGTCAGGCTGAAGGCGAATAAAGCGACTGGCCGCTGCCCGGGCTTCTTCCCAATCGCTGTTTTCATAGTAGGCATAGATCAACTCGAGCTGTGCCTGTTCAGCGTGGGCGCCAAAAGGGTAGCGGGTGTCGAGCGCTTCTAAGCGCTCTATTGCAATCGGGTAGCGGTTGCTGTCGAGGGCTGTGCGGGCCAATTCATAGAGCTCGCGCTCCTGAACCCCAGCAAATTCATCTTCCTCTTCTTCCCTGGTGTCGTTATTCGCACAGCCCGCTAAAAGGGCAAGGCTTAGGGCTAGAGCACCAAAGCGGTTGGCAGCTGAAAAAACGCGCATCTTCATCCTCGTTGCAAACAAGCCTCGATCACCAAAAAGCGGCGATGGCCATAAGTAGAAATGGTAGAATAGGTCGCAGTCCGCCCACTATAAAACACCTCGGCATAAAACGCAGGCTTAGCGACGCTTTGTCCGGCGTCGTCAATATTGTTTTTACCATGCTGGGGCTAGTTTTTTTGCGCTTTAAAGAGGTTTTTCATGTCTCGAATAGTTGAAGACACGCAGCGTGTGCCCGCTACATTGGCCGGTGCGCGGTTAGACCAAGCGGCGGCGGAGTTGTTCAGCGATTACTCACGTGAGCGCTTAAAAGCGTGGATAAATGCCGGTGAATTAACCGTGGATGGCGTGAAGGCCAAGCCTAAAGCCAAGCTGCATGGTGATGAAGTGCTGGTACTGCAGGCCACCATTGAGGACGATACGCGTTTTGAAGCGCAGGACATTGCGCTCGACGTTGTCTATGAAGACGACACGGTGATGGTCATCAATAAAGCCGCCGGTATGGTGGTACATCCTGCCGCTGGGAACCCTGATGGCACGCTGTTGAATGCACTGCTCCATCACCATCCGGCTCTGGCGGAAGTGCCGCGAGCCGGTATCGTCCACCGCTTGGATAAAGACACCACTGGCTTGATGATGGTGGCCAAAACGGTGCCTGCCCAAACGGCGCTGGTCGCACAGCTGCAGGCACGCAGCGTGTCACGCCAATACGATGCCGTGGTGATTGGTAAGCCGGTCTCAGGTAGCACTATTGACGCGCCGATCGGTCGTCACCCTAAGGACCGTAAGCGCCAAGCGGTGACGACATCGGGCAAGCCGGCGGTGACCCATTTTCGCGTGGTTGAGCGTTTCCGTGCCCATACCCATGTTCGCTGCAAACTTGAAACAGGGCGCACTCACCAAATTCGGGTGCATATGGCCCATGCCCGTTATCCGCTGATTGGTGATCCTTTGTATGGCGGTCGCGCCAAGCTGCCGCCCGGTGCCGCTGAGCCGTTAAAAGAGATCTTGCGCGAGTTTCCGCGCCAGGCGCTTCATGCACGGAAATTGATATTCAAGCATCCGGTGAGTGGCGAAAGCATGACGTTTCAGGTCGATCTGCCTGATGATTTGCTAATGTTATTGGATTACCTGCGCGAAGACAGCGAGACGATGCGATGAGCGATGCCATTAATCTGCGGCCGACGCTTTTAGTGCCCGACTGGCCTGCGCCAGCGAATGTACATGCCTTTGTCACCACCCGGGAGTCAGGCCCAAGCCAGGGTGATTTTGCCGCCTTTAATACGGCGGCCCATGTTGGCGATAATCCTGATCATGTCGCGCTGTGTCGCCGCTTACTGCAAAAAGAGATCGGCGATGAGCGGCCGCTGCTGTGGCTTAATCAAACCCATGGCGCGCGCGTGCAGCAGGTGTTTGAGCCCAATGCCGCCGATGCCGATGCTGCCATTGCCACGTCCAACGAGTACGCCTGTGTCGTGCTCACCGCGGACTGTTTGCCGGTAATGCTGTGCAACCGGGCCGGTACGCAGGTAGCCGTTGCGCATGCGGGGTGGCGCGGTTTAGCCGGTGGTGTGTTGGAGGCGACGATTGCCGCGATGAATACCGATCCTGACGACATCTTGGTGTGGCTGGGCCCGGCGATTTCCAACGCGCAGTTTGAGGTGGGTCCGGAGGTCTACGGTGCATTTGTCGCCGTGCATCCTGACACCGCCGACGCCTTTGACCATAGCCCTTACCGGCTGGGTCATTACATGGCTGATTTGTACCGGCTGGCGCGGTTTCGCTTGGAAGCGCTAGGGGTGAATAATATTAGTGGCGGCCACTTTTGCACTGCCTGCGAGTCGCGTTTCTACTCCTACCGTCGCGATGGCGGTAAAACCGGCCGTATGGCAAGCGTGATCTGGATCAAGTAAACCAGCAGTTTGCTGCCTCTCCTCTTGAAAAGCATGGGACTGACGCCATTTAACTTGTCAAGCTAATCGTGATTTAGCACGTTCAATGACAGGTTGTCGGGTTACGCAGTGCGTCCAAACGCACGGCACCCCCAGGAGGAATTTCATGCGTTTTGATAAATTCACCGCCAAGCTCCAAAGCGCGATTGCCGAGGCGCAGTCGTTGGCCGTGGGTCGCGGCCATAATCAGTTAGATCCCGCTCACTTGCTGCTTGCCCTGCTCGATACCAAAGACACCGGTATCAAAGCCTTGATTGAAAAAGCCGAGGGCAACTCCTCGCGTTTGCGTGATGGCTTAATGCAGCAGCTGGAAAACCTGCCCAAGGTAGGCCAGTTTGACGGTGAAGTGCAGCCGTCACGGGATTTCATCAAACTCTTCAACTTAACCGATCGCGAAGCGCAGAAGCGCGGCGATCAGTTTATCGCCAGTGAATTGGTACTACTGGCGGCGCTGGAAGTGAATTCAGCGATTACCAAACTCATGAAAGACGCAGGCATCCATCGCAAATCCCTTGAGATGGCAATTGATAGCCTGCGCGGTGGTGTCTCGGTGGATGATCCCAATGCCGAGGATCAGCGCGAAGCGCTCAATAAATACACCTTGGATCTCACCCAGCGCGCGCTGGACGGCAAGCTCGACCCCGTGATTGGTCGCGATGATGAAATCCGCCGCACTATTCAAGTGCTGCAGCGGCGCACCAAGAACAACCCGGTGCTAATCGGTGAGCCGGGGGTGGGTAAAACCGCCATTGTCGAAGGCTTGGCCCAGCGCATCGTTAACGGCGAAGTGCCTGACGGCTTAAAAGAGAAGCGCGTACTCTCGCTGGATATGGGCTCGCTGTTGGCGGGCGCCAAATTTCGCGGCGAGTTTGAGGAGCGCTTAAAAGCCGTGCTCAAAGAGCTCTCCCAGGAAGAGGGGCGGGTGATCCTGTTTATCGATGAGCTGCACACCATGGTCGGCGCTGGCAAAGCCGAAGGCGCGATGGATGCAGGCAATATGCTTAAACCAGCGCTTGCCCGCGGTGAGCTGCACTGCGTGGGTGCCACGACGCTGGACGAATACCGCAAGTACATTGAGAAAGACGCCGCCCTGGAGCGCCGCTTCCAGAAAGTGCTGGTGGATGAGCCTACCGAAGAGGACACCGTGGCGATTCTGCGCGGCCTGAAAGAGCGCTACGAGGTTCACCACGGCGTGGATATCACCGATTCCGCGATCATTGCGGCGGCTAAGCTCTCAACGCGCTACATCACGGATCGCCAATTGCCCGATAAAGCCATTGATCTGATTGATGAGGCCGCATCGCGTATTCGTATGGAGCTGGACTCCAAGCCCGAAGAGATGGATCGCCTGGATCGCCGACTTATTCAGCTCAAAATGGAGCGTGAGGCGCTCAAGAAAGAGACCGACGAAGCCACCAAAAAGCGTCTTGAGGCACTCAATAACCAGATTCACGAGCTAGAGCGCGAATACGCCAACCTAGATGAAATCTGGAAGGCGGAAAAGGCCAGTATTCAAGGGGCGGCTCAGTTTAAAGCCGACTTGGAGCAAGCGCGTATTGATCTTGAGCAGGCGCGTCGTCAGGGCGACCTGGGGCGGATGTCGGAAATTCAGTACGGCAAAATTCCCGAGCTGGAAAAGAAAATTGCCGAAAGTAGCGAAGGCGAGGCGGACACCTCGAGCCACCAGTTGCTACGTTCCAACGTCACCGAAGAAGAAATTGCCGAGGTTGTCTCCCGCTGGACAGGTATTCCCGTCTCAAAAATGCTGGAAGGCGAACGCGACAAGCTGTTGCGTATGGAAGAGGCACTTCATCAGCGGGTGATTGGTCAGCACGAGGCTGTCGAAGCAGTAGCCAATGCGGTGCGACGCTCGCGGGCGGGGCTTTCCGATCCGAATCGCCCCAACGGCTCATTCCTGTTCCTCGGTCCTACCGGGGTGGGTAAAACCGAGTTGTGTAAGTCGCTGGCCAACTTCCTGTTCGATACCGAAGAGGCGATGGTGCGTATCGATATGTCAGAGTTTATGGAGAAGCACTCCGTGGCTCGCTTGATCGGTGCGCCCCCTGGCTATGTTGGCTATGAAGAGGGCGGCTACTTAACCGAGGCCGTGCGGCGCAAGCCCTACTCCGTGCTGCTGCTGGATGAGGTAGAGAAAGCACACCCGGATGTGTTCAATATCTTGCTGCAGGTGTTGGAAGATGGCCGCTTAACCGATGGACAGGGGCGCACCGTGGATTTTCGTAATACCGTGATCGTGATGACCTCTAACATGGGCTCGGACATTATTCAGCGCATGGGCGGTGATCCTAGTGGTGATGAAGGACAGGATTATGAGCTCATGAAAAATATGGTGATGGAGGTGGTGGGCAATCACTTCCGGCCGGAGCTTATTAACCGCATCGATGAAGTGGTGGTGTTCCACGCCCTCGGCCAAGAGCAGATTCAAGCCATTGCCGGTATTCAGTTGGAGCGCTTGAAGCTACGCCTTGCCGAACATGACTTGAAGCTTGAGGTTAGCCCTGAAGCCATGGCGCAATTGGCCGTCGTCGGCTTCGATCCGGTGTATGGAGCACGACCACTCAAACGGGCGATTCAAAGCCGTATTGAGAATCCGCTGGCGCAAGACCTGCTGGGGGGCAAGTTTACCCCAGGGGATACCATCCATATCACCGCAGAAGAGGGCAAGCTGGTGTTCAGCTAATTGTTGAGGTGCTCACTTTGCGCAATTGAATAGAGAAAAAGCCCTGCTAGCGTTGCTAGTGGGGCTTTTTTAATGGCTTCCTGCGACGTTTGTTGCGTTTGGCCTGATCGGAGGTTGACAGGCTGAGGGCGCTAATGGAATCTTGTCGGTTCCTGATTTGCGGGCGCGGACTCAACGGGCAACCCCTACTTCCCGCGCGAAGGGTAGGCGAAGGCCTCTACCCGCCGAAGGACTTCCGGGCTTGAGCTAACCGCTCAACCTGGCCAACGCCCCGACACGGTGAACCGCCGTGAAAGGGAATGACTGTTTTATGCTGGCATAAATCAGCGTTCCCGATGAGAGTGCAGGCCCTAACCGGGCCATTTGCCAGGGTTTGGCATCAGGTGCCGGCTTGGGCCGGCAGCGGCATACCGCCGCACTCGACACCGTGCCCGTGTGGGTACGGATCGCACTCGAGACCTCCAGGGGAGAAATACAGTGGAACTGCTATCCGGCGCAGATATGATCGCCCGCTTCTTGCAAGATGAGGGCATCGAACACATTTATGGTTACCCGGGCGGTGCAGCGCTGCATATTTACGATGCACTCTTCCGCCAGGACAAAGTGAAGCACATTCTGGTGCGTCACGAACAAGCGGCTACTCATGCGGCTGACGGCTATGCCCGTGCCTCGGGCAAAGCGGGCTGCGTGCTCGTCACCTCAGGCCCCGGTGCCACGAATGCCGTCACTGGCATTGCCACCGCCTACATGGATTCCATTCCCATGGTGGTGCTGTGTGGTCAAGTGGCCAGTCACCTGATCGGTGAAGATGCCTTCCAGGAAACTGACATCGTTGGCGTGACACGCCCGATCGTGAAGCACAGCTTCTCGATTCGCCACCCGTCTGAAATCCCGGAAGTGCTGAAAAAGGCGTTTTACCTAGCCTCGACCGGTCGCCCCGGCCCAGTAGTGGTCGATATTCCCAAAGATATGACCGCGCCCACCGAGCGTTACGAATACGTTTACCCGAAAAAGGTAAAGCTGCGTTCGTATAACCCGGTCACCCGTGGCCATACCGGGCAGATCAAAAAAGCCGTCGAGATGATGCTGAAGGCCAAGCGCCCGGTGTTTTATACCGGCGGCGGTGTGGTCACAGGTAAAGCCAGCGAAGGCCTGACCGATCTGGTCAAGCAGTTGGGTTACCCGATTACCACCACGCTGATGGGCATCGGCGCGTATCCGCAGAGCGATCGGCAGTGTTTGGGATGGCTTGGCATGCACGGCTCTTATGAGTCGAACATGGCCATGCATCACGCTGACCTGATCATTGCGATCGGGGCGCGCTTTGATGACCGCGTGACCAACAGTACGTCGAAGTTCTGTCCCACTGCCAAGATCATTCATGTGGATGTCGATCCAAGTTCGATCTCTAAAACGGTGCGTGCCGATGTGCCCATCGTGGGCCCGGCTTCCAGCGTTATCAATGAGATGATCAGTTTGGTGCAGGGGCATAAAATTGCCCATCCCGAAGCGCTGACCGAGTGGTGGGAAAAAATTGACGGCTGGCGCGCCGATCGTGAAGGCAAGTTGTATGAGCCCTCCAAGCCGGGTGAAGCACTCAAGCCTCAGGAAGTGATCGAGGCGCTGTGTCGCGTCACGCGCGGCGAAGCCTATGTGACCACCGACGTTGGTCAGCATCAGATGTTTGCCGCCCAGTACTACAAGTTCGACAAGCCCAACCGGCTAATTACTTCCGGTGGTTTGGGCACCATGGGGTTTGGTTTCCCAGCGGCCATGGGTATCAAGCAGAACTTCCCCGATGACGATGTGGTGTGCGTCACCGGTGAAGGCAGCTTCCAGATGATGATGCAGGAGCTCTCCACTTGTAAGCAGTACGGCGTGGGCGTCAAGATCGTCAACTTGAACAATGCGTCCTTAGGAATGGTGCGCCAGTGGCAAGACTTGAACTACAAGTCCCGCCATGCACATTCGTATATGGAATCGCTTCCCGATTTTCATATGCTCATTGAGGCGTACGGGTTTAAGGCCATTACCGTCAATACGCTTGACGAGTTGGAGCCCGCGCTAGAGCGTGCGTTTGCTGATAAGCACGAACTGGTGTTCCTTGACGTGAAGGTCGACCCCTTTGAGCACGTCTATCCGATGCAGGTGCCGTTAGGCGCTATGCGCGACATGCTGCTGTCTAAAACGGAGCGTACCTGATGCGTCATATCATCTCGATTCTGCTAGAAAACGAACCGGGTGCGCTGTCACGTGTAGTCGGGTTGTTCTCCCAGCGTAATTTCAACATCGAAACGCTAAACGTAGCGCCTACTGAAGACCCGTCGCTATCGCGCCTTACGGTCACCACCGTGGGTGACGACCGGGTAATTGAGCAGATTACCAAACATCTCAATAAGCTGATCGATGTGGTGAAGTTGGTGGATCTCACCGAAGGTAACCATATCGAACGCGAATTGATGTTGGTGAAAGTGAAGGCATTAGGAGCCGCCCGCGACGAAGTGAAGCGCACGGTAGATATCTTCCGCGCGCAGATCGTCGATGTGACGCCGAGTCTGTATACCGTGCAGATCACCGGCGATGCGGGCAAGCTGGATGCATTTCTTCAAGCCATGGCGCCGGTCGGTATTTTAGAGGTCGCGCGTACTGGGGTCTCGGGTATTGCCCGCGGTGATAAGGTGCTGTCGCTCTAAATACAACAGCACCTATCTTTAAAGTATCTATCTTTAAGGTACTTAGCCTTTACTACCAGCACTGTAGGGCAAGCATAAGCGCCGCTTCTTTCCGGGAGCGGCGCTTTTTAGTGATAGCTGATTAAAACTCGCTGATGCTGGCGCCCAAGCTATGAATATAGCAATTGACTGGCTGAGTGGCATTCACCGTGTAGAATGAAGGCGATCACTGTTCCCGTGACTTCACTTTTAATGGATGAAACCTATGACACAGGACGCTCGCGATCAAGAGCACTCAGGCTCAGATCAGTCAACATCAGGTCAGGCAAGCCAAGACCCTACTGGCTCAGAGCAGCCTAATGGCGCTGATCGGTCAGAAGTAGGCGGCAATGAAGATTTGGCGACCGCTTTCTTGCGCGAAACCGAAGTGGTTGAGGAGGCGGTAGAGGACGGCAAAAAAATACGCCGTAAAGGTATCTATTTACTGCCCAACTTGTTTACTACCTCAGCACTGTTTGCCGGCTTCTTTGCCGTGGTGGCTGGCATCAATGGTGAGTTTACCTCGGCAGCTGTGGCCATTTTCATTGCCATGGTGCTGGATGGGTTGGATGGCCGTGTGGCACGAATGACCAATACGCAAAGTGAGTTTGGCGCTGAGTACGATAGCTTGGCCGATATGATCTCCTTTGGTATGGCGCCCGCTTTAGTTGCCTTCACCTGGATTCTTCAAGACATCGGTAAGACAGGCTGGGTGGTGGCCTTTCTCTATGTAGCCTGCGCGGCACTGCGTCTTGCGCGCTTTAATGTGCAGATTGGCAGCGTCGATAAGAAATGGTTTATTGGTCTACCCAGTCCTTCGGCAGCTGCTTTAGTCGCCGCCAGTGTTTGGACTTTCCATAGTTTTGATGCGGATGCCTTCGGCTTCAAGCTATTGATGCTGGTAGTCGTCGCTGCGGCAGGTGTGCTGATGGTGAGTAATATCCGCTACTACAGCTTCAAGGATCTCGACTTTAAGAAGCCGGTACCTTTTGTGGTGCTGTTAGCTATCGTATTGGCCTTCGTACTGATCTCTGTCGAGCCTTCTGTCATGCTGTTACTGCTGTTTGGTACCTACGTTACTTCAGGCCCAGTTCTCGCCGCTATGCGTAAAGCAAAACCCAAGAGTTAACCTTTCGGGCTGCTTCTATACTTATTTTCCCATTATTTCCTATTAGCCCTTGCCAACCCGGCCGCGAATCCGTAAAGTACGCATCCGCTGCCGGGGACGCCAAGCGTTACCAGCGGTAAGTGAAGGTGAAAACCTTCGGTTTGTCAG
>JGI24025J20009_10000645_pt1 | contig 26882 bp, 36 predicted proteins | sample Cruoilmetagenom3_FD_20009 | JGI IMG/M metagenome (IMG submission 20009) | reverse complement strand
TAGGTAAGATTTGGACGGGGCAATCCCAGACTGACTCTACTTCAAATATTGAGGTGTGCTTAGGAGATGTTATACAAAGGGCACAAGCCAATGGTGTAGATCCAATATTTACAATAGCAATTTGGATTCATGAGTCCGGAGCTAGTAACTATGATGCTTTTAGTTATCCAATAGAGGATTTTGGTATTCATGGGAGAGCTGATGTTCCAACAAATGATTTTAATGCTCAGATAAACTTTTGGCTCAACTATACACACTATGTTGCTTCAATATGTCCAGAAAATACTTTGGAAAACTTTATAGCTTATTACTGGTTTGGTAATCCAAGCTGTAAAGCGGAAACAAGTGAACAAGCAATTGAATTACAAAGGTATATAGATGAATTACAGTTTATTTATGATGTGATAACAGATGGTGGCTCCTGTGCTACTTTACCAAATTGGCCCTCTGATGGAGAGGGAGGGAGTTGGACCCCATATACAGATCTGCCAGATATTCCTGGTGTTAATGATGGAGAAATAGAAGACATATTTAAACAAGCCAGAGCATATGTTTCTAGTACTTACTCTTCTGTAAGTACAAATTTAGAATTAGTTAATTGTGATGCAAGCCTTGGGCAGGTTCACCCAAGATGTGAACAGATTTCATGGGCATGGTGTTGGAGTGGAGCTTCTATTTATTGTAGATATGATAAACTAGCTGCAACAAGCGACTCTGTTCTCTACAACCTTTTCATTCATGAGCTTATTCATCAAATTCAAGGAGGAGCTTGCGTAACTGAAGCTGGTGAGGTGAATGTCGATATGAGGGAGTGGGGAGCTGATTTCCTTTCTAATAACGGGGGTTCATATTGGTTTGAGATAAGTACGGGCTGTGTAAGAGCAACTTCTATATGGGCCTCTTCCTGTTCTCAGGAGCAAATTGTTAATGTAGCTCTTTGTTGGGATAATTCAACTCAATGTTTTAGTGATATCCGAAGTAAAATATTAAGCAGATTTTGTAATTAATGGATAAGATAAAAGATTATATAAAAAAATATAAAGTTTTGTTAATCATTGGAGGTATTCTTCTAATACTCGCAATTATTCTTTCGACGATTAACATCGTAGGAAAAGAAGGTGGATATTCAAGGTCAACAAAAAAGGTAGAAAGTCCATATTCAATATCAGAGAGTAATATGTTAATAGATTTGCAAGAAACCAATATAAAGGTTGAAAGAGAGGGGAAAGTATTAAGAGTTTTATCTTTTAACACAGAAGATTTAGCCTTGTTTATCTCAGAATTCTATGAAATTGAGAAAGAATTAAATTTTAAAAAAGATATTTTTATTCAACAAGGAAGAGATAATTTCTTTTCTTTTACTCACTCAACTGGGGTATTTTCTCTCTCCTTGGCAGAGGGCTTAGAGAGTCCAATTCAACTTGATAACCAAAAAGGTGTTAAAGATTTTTTTGATCAATATTTTGGCATTGAAGAATTGATTATACTAGATATCGATGAAAAGGATTCCTCGACCAAGTATGTTGGTAGATATATACTTAAAGGTATTGAGGTGGGCTCTTCATATATAGATGGAAATGCATTTTCAATAGAGGTTGATTCAGAGAATAGAATCAAAGTCCTTGCACTTTTGTTAATTACTGATAAAAATATTGAAAAATATCAATATATGCCAATTGTACCAATTGAAAAGCTAATTTCAAATGAACTCTATCCTAAGATGATAGGATCAAATACCATAGAAGAGAGGTTTTACTATCGTCCTTTACCCTATGAGATTACGGGTGTGTATGTTAGAGATATTGGGTTGGTAAGTATATTCAATGACCGCAAGAATGGGTTAATCCTTCCGACATACGTATTAGAAGGAGATGGTCAAGTAGAGAATGTTGGGGGTGAGAAGTTTTGGTCAGAAACGAAACTATTCATTTGTGCTGTCGATCCAAGCTATCTACTAAACAGGGTAGACCCTATACAAGAGGAGAAAAAGGAAGAGGAAGGGGCACCCAATTTACCTCCAAATTAATATATTTATTGGCTATATACCTAAGCTGTTTTATCAATTTGTGATACAATTAAACATGAAATTATATAAACCTATGACAAAAGCTCTTTTCTTTTTTCTCCTTATATTTAGCATGGGGAATCTAACCTTTGCTTCAGAAGTAGTCAAAAGGAGAGACATTTTTTTAGATGAAACACTCTTTGAACAATCTGATGTATACTCTGCGCCCCAAAAGATATATATATCACAAATTGAAGGTTTTAATAAAGAGCTTACAAACAACCCAACGGAATGGATAAAATTACTCTACTACCATAGTATAACAAGGCTTAATCTTAATGATATTCCATACAACTTCTTAATCGATACAAATGGAGAGATATATGAAGGAGCTTCAGGTGGAATAGGAGTAAACCCAGGTTTAGAAGGAGGAGACAATGTAATTCTCATAGGGGTTTTAGATGATGGAATTAATCTCTCTCCTAGAGCATCAACTTCCCTTAAGGAATTCCTTGAAGAGCTTTCTTACAAATACGGTATAGAGAAAGGAAATGTTGAATTCGTTGATTTAAAGATTAAACAGAATCAAAATGAATTCTCATATTTAATATATTCCCCTTCTAAAAAATCTTTAAGAAACTCCCTCTCAGAAACCATATCAGAAGTAAATTGGTCTAATGAGGAGCACCTTGCATACAAAGGAAGTATTGAATCAGTAGAGTATGAAAAAGATGTTGTAATAGGGCAAAGATTAGATGTTAAAGTAACTGTTAAAAATGAGAATGATTTCCCTTGGTTTGGGGGTAATAATTACATCTATATATCTACACTAAAGTTTGAAGACAGCACTCATGCTATTAATTCAGATTGGGTTAGTTTTAGTAAACCAACACATATTGATGCACAGATAGTAAAACCAGGAGATACTACCGCTGTATCTTTCCAACTCTCTGCAAAAAGTCGCCCAGCTTCATACAAGGAGAGTTTTCTCTTTTTGAAATCAGCTGATTCTTTAGTTGAAGGTAGCTCTTTTGATGTTGAATTTAATATTGTTAAAGGTGATAACAAAATTGTTGAAATCGTATCTCCTGAATATGGATTTGTGAATATAAGGGAGTGTAGATGGTATAGCTGTGAAAAAGTTGAGGTAGCCAATGAAGGGGATGTATTTATTACAACAAAGAAAGAAGAAGGTTGGTATGAAATCCTATATGATGGGAACAACAAGGGGTGGATATATCAAAAGTATGCAAGGGAGATATAGTGTAAGAGTTCATTTATTTATATCCCCACCTTATAACCTCAAATAGCTGTATATTAATTCTTGGTTAGAATATAATCGATACTGTGGCTTCAGAAAACATTATCTTAGAACAATTAAATCAACAGCAAAGAATTGCAGTTGAAACGACTAAAGGGCCTTTACTTGTCTTTGCAGGTGCAGGCTCTGGTAAGACCAGAGTTATTACTAACCGTATAGCCTATCTAATAACAGAGAAAAGTGTACCGGCAGATAATATATTAGCAGTTACATTTACTAAAAAAGCTGCAGGTGAAATGCAAGAAAGAGTCTTAGGGCTATTAAAAGAGCTCAAAGTTAATTCTGAAAAGATTCCACTAATTGGAACTTTCCATTCAATAGGGGCTTCCTTTCTTAGACAGAATGCTAAATTAGTAAACCTTAATCCAAATTTCTCCATATATGATTCCAATGATACTGAGAATTTAATAAAGGATATCCTTGTAGAGAAAGATATTGATATTAAACAGGTAAGACCCAGAGCAATAGCCCACTACATCTCCTCTGCAAAGAATGAACTTGTATCAGCTGATCAATTTTCTTTCCACTACGGCGGGTTTTTAGAAGATATTACAGCGGAAATATATCCAATATATCAAAAGCAGCTTCTTGCGCAAAACTCTGTTGACTTCGGAGATCTCCTCTACCTAACAGTTAAAATGTTTTCTGAAAACGAAGGGGTACTTTCCAAGTACCAAGAGAGGTATAGATATATGATGATAGATGAATATCAAGATACTAATACAGTTCAATATATGTTTGCGAAGTTACTCTCTCAAAAGTACAAAAATATATGTGTTGTAGGAGATGATGATCAAGGAATCTATGGTTGGAGAGGAGCTAATATTAAAAATATTCAATCTTTTGAAGAGGATTTCGATGATGTAAAAGTTGTAAAATTAGAACAAAACTACAGGTCTACTGCTAATGTAATATCTGCTGCTACCGCCGTTATTAAACAGAACTCTGCCAGAGTAGATAAAAGTTTGTGGACTGAGAAAGGCTCAGGAAATTGTATTACTGTTTTTCAAGCGCAAGACCAAGAGGATGAGGCAAACTATGTTGTTGATGAGATAAATAGATTAAGAAGAAATGGAATATTTCTGGTTAATATAGCGGTGTTGTATAGAACAAACTATCAATCTAGGGTTATTGAGGAAGCAATGTTAAAAAATGGTCTACCATATAAATTGGTTGGAGGTTTTAGATTCTATGATAGGAAAGAAATAAAAGATATTCTTAGCTATATGAGATTTCTTTACAATCTTAAGGATGATTTAAGTGTTACAAGAATAATTAATACCCCAACTAGGAAGGTAGGTTCTAAATCAGTAGCTAAGATACATGACATATCCAGAAGATGTGCTTGTTCTGTTGGAGAACTGTTAGTTGGAGTGTATGAAATTTATAACTCACTGCCCCATAATCTAGATATCTCTACACAAGCATATGAGAAAATTGAAGAGAACTTAGAAGAGATAGGAAGACTAATTACAGTTGCAAATCTTTTTGGAGAGATATATACAAAGTCAAAAGATTTAGATGTCCTTTCTGTAATTGATTTAATCCTTGAAAAAACAAAGTATATAGAATGGATGGATGATGGATCTGAGGAAGCTGAGTACAAGAAAGAGAATATTGAGGAGTTAAAAAATGTGGCAAGCAGTTATGCTCAAAGATATAAAGAGGAGTCTCTTAATATGTTTTTACAAGAGATTAATCTCCTAGAGCAAGAACAAAACAAAAATCAAGATGGAAGTGGTAACTATGTTAACCTTATGACATTACACTCCTCTAAGGGTTTAGAATTTGACTATGTATTCATTGTAGGGATGGAAGAGGGAATTCTTCCTCACTCAAGATCATTTACAGATGAGGATGAATTAGAAGAAGAGAGAAGGCTTTGCTATGTTGGAATAACGAGAGCAAGAGAGAAATTGTATTTTACATTCGCTGAAAACAGAATAGGAAGAGAAGGGTATAGGGCCCAGATACCTTCAAGATTTTTAGGGGAAATTCCCCAAGATATTTGTGATTACTATAGTTGGCAAAGCTAGTTAACGCCGTATGCACTTACATATTTTGAATGACATGCAGGCCATTGGCTCGCTCTTGTCTCCTCTCCTGCTCTATATTTAGCAATAGTATGACGGATCTGTGCATTACCATCAAAGATATTCTCATTGAATTGCTTTCTCCACCAGTAAGGGCTCCATTGGAATAGACCTTTGTAACTACTCTTGTTAGATTCTGCATTACAACCAGATTCACAATACATTATATACTTGAGCCATCGTTTCTCCTCTTCAGAATATGGGCCATTATCTACAACTGAGTACCAATAGGGACAATTGTAACCCCTAACTTCAATACCTTCTAGTGAATACCAAGATGTTCCAATTTCTACAATTTCTTTAAGAGCTTCCTTCTCAACTATTTTATCAAGTATCTTCTCACTAATTAATACACCATCCTCAAAGTAAAGCAAAACCATCTGTCTCTTAACTCCTAATACTCCCTTCTGCACAACATGTTTCTCTCCTTTAGTGTACTTACTAGTTTCTCTTGTTTCTGTTTCATAGGGGATATCTATCTGTTCTTCAACAACAATACTCTCTGTTCTGATTATTTTTACAATACTTCCATCTAAGAGATACTCACTATTTAGATAGATTAAATCATTCTCTGTTACCTCTATGCTATTCTTTTTAAGAATATCCTTAATATCATTAAAAGTGGTAAATATCTTGGTTACCTCTGTCCCCTTTTGCACTGTTATCAATTTTGGACCCTGGGACATTCTTTCAATGAGGGGATTCTTTATATCTAAAATCTTAGAGAAATATATCCAACTATTTTCTTCTCTCTCTTGTGCAAATATTGCATCCTTAGATGCATATCCTAGGAAAAATGAAAATATACTTAACAAAAAAAACATCCCAAAGGAAATCTTTAAAAGTGGTGGCTTTATTTTCTCTCTTTCAGTTATTTGTTTCATTGAATCGCTCCCTTCAAGGGAATTAGTGGAAGTATAGCATGATTGTCAAAGAATGTGTAAAATGTAGATATGAAAAAAATACACAAAATCCTTTTTATGCTTTTTACTGTTTTAATATCAGGAATATTTCTTTCAGGTTGTACCGCCTCAGATGAGGATTTAAGTAAGTATGAGCAAATACTTTCTGATGCTAATGTGTTGATTTCTAGTAGGGAGTATACATCGGCGATGGAGAAATTGTCTGAAGGAGTTGACTTGATACCCTCTAAAGTTGAGGCTTTAGAAAAAATGGTAAATATATTTCTAATTAAAAACAGAATAGACGATGCTTTAGCAATTATAGATGAATCAGGGGTAAAGCTGAATGGTGAGGACAAGGGCTATCTATATATATTGGTTGGAAACAGCGCATATGAAATGAGGGATTTCGAAAATGCTTTGTATGCTTACAAATTAGGTGAAGATGTATCAAATGACAAAAGAATACTTTTAGGCAAAGCAAAGGTATATTTGCAAAAGGGACAGGTGGAAGATGCTAAAAAACTTTTAAAGAGTAATTTCGAAGGGAATGAATATATAGAGGGTCAACTACTTCTATCATATATTGATGGATTAAATGATACTAATGAATCTATGAAATATATAGAGGATGTTGAGCCTGGGGATGAATGGAGAAATACATATGCTAAATGGAAAAGTATTTTAGAAAGTCTCACAGAGGATGAACTTTTCAATAGGGCAAAACTTGGGAAGTTGTACATAGATGTCGGATACCCATACCTAGCAATATCTGTCTTAGAACCGAGAAAGGATGAGATGGGGGAGTACGCTGATGGACAGTATCTTTTGGGTAAAGCATATAACGAGGTGGGGGAGTATCAAAAAAGTGTTGACCTCTTAGAAGAGAGTTCTTCTATTACAGACTATAATACACATATATATTGGATATTAGCTAGGGATTACTATCTCTTAAATAATGTAGAGGATTCATTCTCATACTATGATAGTGCAATAGCTAGTCTGGGAAATAAATCTATTCCCGAATTGTATACTGAGTATCTAGAGCTGTTGTTAGAAACTAATCAGACAGAGAAAGCATTGGAAATAATGAGGATTGCTGATAGGTCATCAGATGAATATTGGGTTAATCTTAAATACCTAAAGATATACTCCCTTAGAGGTGATAAGGAGCAGTTTAGTTATAACTTAGATAGTATAGAGTATGAGAGTTTAAGTGAGCAAGAAAAGAGAGAGTATCTATATTGGCAAGGACAATCTTTGATAGATAGTTCTGAATTTGATGAGTTAAGAAGAATTTTAGATATATTTTCAGAATTAGACAAGTATGATCCTAGGTATAATCTTTTAGTAGCAAAGATGAATTTTAAAGAAGGGAATTTAGAGGAAGCAAGAGTGTATTCTAAAAAAACAATAGAGTATGATCTTAATAGGTTGGTAACCGAAGATGCTCAAAAGCTATTGGCTCAAATCGACTAGTCTGCTATAATCCACACTGCGTGTATTCCTAATTTTCCATTAGGTGGTTAATTTTATGTTTATTAAATATGCAAACTTATGATGTTAAGATGCCGCTAGAGCAAATTAGAAATATTGGAATAATTGCTCATATTGATGCAGGCAAAACTACTACAACTGAAAGGTTACTTTACTTCACTGGACAAATCCACAAAATGGGAGAGGTCCACGATGGAGGTGCTACAACAGACTTCATGGAACAGGAAAGAGAGAGAGGAATAACCATACAATCCGCTGCTGTAACATGTTTTTGGGATTACGATGAGAAAAGATACAGAATCAATATTATAGATACTCCTGGACATGTTGATTTTACTGCTGAGGTAGAAAGATCTTTAAGAATCCTAGACGGTGCAGTTGTAATCTTTGATGGAAGAAAGGGAGTTGAACCACAATCTGAAACTGTTTGGAGACAGGCTAATAAATACCATGTTCCTAGAATTTGTTTCTTAAACAAAATTAATCTAATAGGGGGTGACTATGATAAGAGTTTTGACACTATTAAAAAGAGACTTAGTAACAAAGCTTTAGCTATTAATATCCCTTTAGGAAGAGAGAGTGAATTGTATGGACATGTTGATTTGATTAAAAACAAAGCCTTTTCATATGGCCCTGAAGACGACGCTGAACTAAAAGAAATTCCTATCCCCGAGAAAGTTAAAAAAGAGGCAGAAGAAAAAAGAGCTTTATTAATAGAGACTTTGGTTGAAATGGATGACAAACTTATGCAAAAATTCTTTGACGGAGAAGAGATTACGGAAGATGAATTGAAGATGGCGTTAAGAAAGGGTACACTACAAAGCAAATTTTTCCCAGTTTTAGGAGGAGACTCTAGGACAGTAATGGCTAAGGTAATCCTAGATTATATTGCCCTATGTCTACCATCCCCATTAGATGTTCCCCCTGTTCAGGGAGATCATCCCAAGACAGGAGAAGAAATTGAAAGAAAAGCAGATGAGGACGATCCATTCTCCGGATTAGTCTTTAAGATTGTAAATGATCCTCATATTGGAAATCTCTCATACCTTAGAGTTTACTCTGGAATTGTTGAAGCAGGTAGCTATGTATACAACTCAACAAAAGATATAAGGGAAAGAGTAAGCAGATTAGTACTAATGCATGCTGACGATAGGGAAGATGTAAAAATGTTAAGAGCAGGAGATATAGGGGCTGTTGTTGGATTAAAGGACTCAGTAACGGGAGATACTCTTTGTAGTGAGGATGAACCGATAATCCTTGAGCAGATATCATTTGCTCAACCAGTTATATCACAAGCAATTGAACCTGCCACAAAATCGGATGAAGAAAAGATGTCTGGAGCTTTGCATAGACTTGTAAAAGAAGATCCTACCTTTGTTGTTGAAACAAACCATGAAACTGGACAAACAATAATATCTGGAATGGGTGAGTTACATCTTGAAATTATGGTAGATAGGATGAAAAGAGAGTTTAATGTTATAGCTAATGTAGGGAAACCACAGGTAGCATACAGGGAAACTGTTAAATCAATTTGTGAACAATCTGAAGGTAGATATATTAAACAGTCTGGAGGTAAAGGACAGTATGGTCACTGTTGGTTAAAGATTGAACCAAATGAATCAGGAAAAGGATTTGAATTTATAAATGCAATAAAAGGTGGTGCAATACCTAGGGAGTTTATACCTTCCATACAGAAAGGTATTGTTGAATCAATGAAGGCTGGAGTAGTTGCTGGATATCCAGTAGTAGATATTAAAGTTACTCTCTTTGATGGTTCATACCATGAGGTTGACTCATCTGAGGCAGCTTTCAAAGTTGCTGCATCTATGGCATTTCGAGAGGGATGTAAAAGAGCTAATCCAATTCTTTTAGAACCAGTTATGGATGTTGCAGTAGAAGTACCCCAACAGCATATGGGGGATGTAACAAGCTCTTTGAGTAGTAAGAGAGGGCAAATTCAAGGAACAGAAGATATTGGAAATGGAATTACAGTGATTAATGCTTTAGTTCCACTATCAGAGCTATTCGGATATACAAGTGAATTACGATCTATTACAAGTGGTAGAGGTAGTGCAAATATTGAACCTTCTCACTATGCAGAGGTTCCTAAAAATATTGCAGAGGAGATAGCAGGTATTAAGTCTTAGTTGTATAATATGCTGAGTACAACTTGGGCAAGTTCTAGATATTTGTAAAAGGACTTGAATTAATAACAAAATGCTTGCATATCTTGAATCTTTTTGATAATATTCAACGCAGACTCGCTTGTTTATACAAACGGGACTATTATGTTGTTATTAAACAATATTTATATATAAATTAATTAAATATATATTCATGGCAGATTTCATAAGGTCTAAGCCACACATGAATATCGGAACTTTAGGTCATATCGATCACGGTAAGACCACATTAGTTCGTGGTATTCTTAATACTTTCTCACCTGAGAAAGACAAGATGATTGATAAGCTGGATAAAGATCCAGATTCAAGAGCAAAGTCTCTTACAATTTCTGTAGCTCATGTTGAGTTTGAAACAGATAACAGACACTATGCTTTAGTTGATTGTCCAGGACACAAGGACTACATCAAGAATATGATCACAGGTGCGGCACAAATGGATGGTGCTATCTTGGTTGTATCCTCTGATGATGGATCTATGCCTCAGACAAAAGAGCACATACTTTTAGCAAAGCAGGTGGGTGTGCCTAAAATTGTTGTCTTCATAAACAAATTTGGAGATGCAGATGAGGAGATTTTGGAACTTATCAAAGCAGATATAGGAGATCTCTTAGCTAAATATGGATATGATGAGAAGGCTCCTATAATTGTAGGGGATGCACTAAAAGCACAAAAAGGAGATAAAGAAGGGTTAGAGTCAGTAAAGGAACTCATGAAAGTGGTTGATGAATATATTGAGATTCCTGAAAGAGATCTTGAAAAACCATTCCTTATGCCTATCGAAGATGTATTCTCAATAGAGGGAAGAGGGACTGTTGTTACTGGAAGAATTGAAAGAGGAGTAATAAAGCTTACTGATGGTGTTGATATATTGGGAATGGGAAGGAAACCTCAGAAGACAACTGTAACTGGAATAGAGATGTTTAATAAATCTATGAAAGATGCACAAGCAGGAGATAATGTAGGAATACTTCTAAGAGGATTTAAGAGAGAAGATGTAGAGAGAGGTCAAACACTTTCTGCACCAGGTTCAGTAGAGACACATACAGAATTTAAAGCAGAGGTATATATTCTTAGCAAAGAAGAGGGTGGAAGACATACTCCATTTGTAACAGGATATAAACCACAGTTCTATGTAAGAACTGCAGATATAACTGGAGAGGTTATATTAGAAGAGGGAGTAGAAATGATTGCTCCAGGTGATAACGCTCAGATTACAGTCAAGTTAGGTGCTCCTGTAGTAATTGAGAAGACTCAAACCTTTGCAATTAGAGAGGGTGGTGCAACTGTAGGTAAGGGAGTTGTTACTGAGGTTATTAAGTAAAAAATATTTGGGAGGTGGCATATGCCACCTCTCAGTATCTTAAGTTTAATTTAGCTCTTTAAGATAGAATGAATGACATAGGTCCAAAAATTAGAGTAAAGTTGAAAGGCTATGACTCTGTAGTATTAGATAGATCTGCTAAAAGCATAATAGAAACTGCAATTAGCACAGGTGCGAAGGTCTCCGGCCCTATACCACTACCAACCAGAAGAAGGAAAATAGCTGTAAATAGATCCCCATTCATCTATAAGAGTTCAATTGAACATTTTGAAATAGGTACTCACAAAAGAGTTATAGATATTATCGATCCAACACCAAAGACAATAGATGCATTGCAGCATCTCCAAATGCCTGCTGGTGTAGGTATTGAAATTCAGTAGTAAAAAATATGAAAGCAATATTAGGAATAAAAAAAGGAATGACAAGAGTTTTTGTGGATGATAAATCAATCCCTGTAACTGTCGTCGATGTTTCTGATTGTAAGATTGCTAATATTGATGAAAAACAAGGGCAAATTGTATTAGGATTAGGAAACAAGAAAAATGCTAAGAAATCATTAGAAGGACAGTACAAGGAATTAGGATTTGTTCCAAGATATAGATGGGTTATCAAGGGAGATGTTTTAGAAGGATTAAAGATTGGGAGTGATGTTGTAGCAGAAACATTTAACAAAGGAGATGTAATTACAATATCTGGAGTATCTAAAGGAAAGGGATTTGCAGGTGTTGTTAAAAGACATGGATTTAAAGGAGGACCTAGAACACATGGACAATCTGACAGATTAAGAGCTCCTGGTTCAATAGGTGCAGGTACAGATCCAGGTAGAGTATTTAAGGGTACAAGAATGGGTGGGAGAATGGGTTCTGAGAAAGTAACAATAAAGAACAAGAGAATAGTTGATATTAAAGAGAATTACATATTAGTTAGTGGACCTGTTCCAGGTTCAAATGGAGATTTAGTAAAAATATATATTGCAGAGTAATAATGGCAGAGACAAAGAAAAAAACAACAAAAGAGATAAAGTTAAACCCTAAAGTCTGGGATTTGCCATACAATGCAGATCTTTTAGCACAGGTTTTGTTTGTTTTCTCTAGTAATGAGAGAAAAGGAACATCAGCTGTAAAAGGTAGAAGCGAAGTCTCTGGAGGAGGAAGGAAACCTTGGAAACAGAAAGGTACTGGTAGAGCCAGACATGGATCTATTAGATCTCCAATATGGGTAGGAGGAGGAGTAGCTTTTGGTCCTAACAAGAGGAATTGGAAGAGAAAAATAAACAAGAAAATGGTTAAGAAAGCCCTGTGCATTGCTCTTTCTCAAAGAAACAGAGAAGAGTTAGTCAAGGTAATAGATATAGATACAAAAAAGGAATTGAAGGGTTTAAGAAAGAAGTTAACTAAGGATATATCTAAAAAGACATTGATAATAGCAGATAACAAGAATGTATCTTTAGCTTTAAGAAATGTTTCTCGGTTTAATGTAACAACACCCTTAAAAGTAAATCTTAAAGATGTTGTAGCAAACAATAATATATTAGTTGATACAAGTGTGCTTAAAATTTTGGAAGACAGATTAACAAATGGAAAATAAAAAGATAATTTTAAAACCGGTGGTATCAGAGAAGGCATATGAACTTGCTAATTCAAGCAACAAATATACTTTTTTTGTTGGTACGGATGTAAACAAGATTGAAATTAAAAAAGCCGTAGAGGAGAAATACAAAGTTAAGGTAACCAATGTGAATACAGTAGTTAAACCTGGGAAGGAATCAAGAGATTGGAAAACAAACAAATACTACAGGAGAAGCGACAAGAAGAAAGCAATCGTTACACTTAAAAAAGGAGATAAAATTGATGAATTTTTAAACATTTAAAATGGCAGTAAGAGTATTAAAACCAACAACCTCAAGTACTAGAGGAACAAGATTAGAAGATAGGTCCATGCTTGAGAAGAAGAGTGGCCCTAAAAAGCTTTCTGTTTCTAAAAATCAAAAAGCTGGAAGAAACAACCAAGGTAAGATTACCATTAGACACAGAGGTGGTGGGTTCAGAAGAAGAGTTAGAATAATTGATTTTAAAAGAGACAAATCTGGAATCGAAGCAAAAGTATTAGGTCTGTATTTTGATCCAAATAGAAGTGCTCATTTAGCACTACTACAGTATGCAGATGGGGAAAAAAGATATATAATTGCACCTCGAAGATTAAAGGTTGGTGATAAGGTCATATCGGGTGAGAAAGTAGATGTTTTACCTGGAAATGCAATGATGGTTAAGAATATCCCTTCTGGAACATCTGTACACTGTTTAGAGAATAGAATTGGAAAAGGAGCAGTATTTGCTCGCTCTGCAGGACAAGAGATAATTATTCAAGGACTAGATACCACTGGGAAATATGTACAGGTAAAAATGCCCTCAGGAGAAATTAGATTAGTTCCTGCAAATGCAATGGCAACTATAGGCCAGGTGGGGAATGAAGAGAAAATGAATGTTAAATTAGGAAAAGCTGGAAGAAAGAGGAATTTAGGTTGGAGACCAGAGGTAAGAGGAATGGCAATGCATGCAGTTGAGCATCCACATGGAGGAGGGGAAGGAAAGGGGCAGATAGGTGGACAAGCAAAGGATATATGGGGAAACAGAATTGGAACAAGAACAAGAAGGAACAAAAGAACTAATAAATATATAATTAAGAGGAGAAGGACTCGACAGAGACCTTTCGCTAAGAAATAATTTAGGAAAATAGTATAGATGTCTAGATCACTAAAAAAAGGAATATATGTAGATGAAAAATTACAAAAGAAGGTGAAAGCCGCTCTAGATAGTGGTAATAGGAAACCTATTAAAACATGGGCGAGAGCTTCCACTATTACACCAGAGATGGTTGGAATTACCTTTGCAATACATAATGGTAAGAAGCACGAAGAGGTTTTAATTGAGGAGTCTATGATAGGTCATAGATTAGGAGAATTTGCACAAACAAGGAAATTTAAAGGACATGCTAAGAAAGGAAAGTTAGCTAAAGTATATGGAAGCAGTGGTAGATTTGAAGAGTAAATTACTTAAAGAATGAATATGGAAGAGAAAAAGACAAAAGTAAAAATAAAGAATGTAGCACAATCACCTCAGAAATTGAGATTGATTGTTGATTTAATAAGAGGAGAGAGTGCTGATAAAGCTTTGGATATATTGAAATTAACAAACAAGAAGGGCTCTTCGATAATAATAAAAGCACTTAAGTCCGCTATAGCGAATGCTACCGATCTGTTTAGTGCTCAGGATACAGACTTAGTTATTTCTCACGTATCAGTAGATGGAGCACCAACTCTCAAAAGATACAGATTTACATCGAAAGGAAGATCCTCAAGAATACTTAAAAGAAGATCACATATTAATTTAGAATTAACAGTTAAATAATGGGAAGAAAAGTACACCCAAATGCAATAAGGATGGGAATAAATAAAACATGGGATTCTGTATGGTATGCAAACAAGAGGGATTATGCAGGCATATTAGCACAGGATTTAAAGATTAAGAAAATAGTTAGAAAGAGTATGAAAGATGCTGGAATAGACTCAGTCATTATCAAAAGAGCAATGAATAGAGTAGAAATCGAGGTTTTTGTAGCCAGACCAGGAGTAGCAATAGGAAGAGGTGGAGAGGGTATAGATGTTTTACAGAAGAAATTGAACAAGATGACTAAGCAAAACATAGAAGTAAAGATTAGAGAGGTTAAGAAAGCAGATCTTTCTGCAAGAGTATTAGCTCGTTCCATAGCAGATGGAATTGAGAGAAGGCAACCATCAAAACTTCTAGCTATAAGTGTTAGGGATAAGGCAATGATGGCTGGAGCAAAGGGTATAAGGATTTGGATTTCGGGAAGGATTAATAATGCAAGTCAAGCAAGAACTATTAAATTTGATGAAGGTTCGGTACCAGCTCAAACGCTGAAAGCTGATATAGACTATGCAGAAGAAACGGCACATACATTAGATGCAGGATTACTAGGAGTAAAAATATGGGTATATAAAGGAGATAAAACTAAGATAGAACAACAAGATTAGAAATGTTAGAACCAAAAAATAGAAAATACAGAAAGGAATTCAGAGGCAAAATGGGAGGAGTTGCTACTAATAACAACAGTATAGCTTTTGGTGAATACGGTTTGAAATCTCTTGAAAATGGATGGATTAAATCAAGAGAGATAGAGGCAGCAAGAAGAGCAATAACTGGGTATATGAAGAGAAAAGGAAAAGTATGGATAAAGATATTCCCTCATAAGCCATACACTCAAAAAAGTACAAACAGTAAGATGATTGCAGGTAAAGGAGATGTAGAGGGATATGTAGCAGTTGTAAGACCAGGAACTATGCTCTTTGAATTAAGTGGAGTATCCAGAGAAAGAGCTCAAGAGGCGATGAGACTAGGAGCACAAAAGCTCTCAGTTAAGACTAAGTTTGTTGAGAAGAAATAAGGAAAAAGCTTGAGACAAATTGATAATCTTGGTAGAATACAAGCCGTTTTAAATATTTAATTAGAAAAAAAATGACTGAAAGAAAAGGAGAAAAAAAAGAATTAAAAGGAAAAGTTGTCAGTAATAAAATGCAGGGGACTGTTCGTGTTAGAGTTGATACTACTACATCACATCCTGTATATCATAAAGTTATTAACAAGAAAAAGATATTCTTTGCTCATACAGATGAGGAGCTAAATATAGGAGATAAAGTAGTTATTAGAGAATCTAGACCATATTCAAAAAATGTTAAATGGATTGTAATTGATAAAAAAGGAAAATAGAAATGGTACAAGTAGGAACTAATTTAACAATTGCAGATAACAGTGGAGCCAAAGTGGCAAAGATAATAGGTATTCCAGGATACTCTAAAATTAAAGCTGCTAAGCTAGGAAGTATAATTAAAGTAGCTATACAGAGAGCTTTGCCTAACAGTGGGGTAAAAAGACATGAGGTTTTAACAGCAGTTGTAGTAAGAGTTACAAAGGAACATAAAAGGAGAGATGGTTCATATGTTAGGTTTGATGATAATGCAGCGGTAATAATTGATAGTAAGAAGAATCCAAAGGGAACAAGAATATTTGGTCCAGTAGCAAGAGAATTAAAAGAGAAAGGATTTGATAAGATAGTATCTCTTGCACCTGAAGTATTGTAATTATTAGATAAAAATATGAAGATAAAAAAAGGAGACACAGTAAAAGTACTATACGGGAAAGACTCTGGCAGACAAGGGGTGGTTGTCGCTATCGATCCTAAAGAAGAGAAACTGATAGTTGATGGAATTAATATGTACAAAAAGCATATAAAGGGTGATGGAAGAGAAAAGACATCAGAGATTTTAACTATTACTAAACCTCTATATATCTCTAAAGTAATGTTGGTATGTCCAAACTGTAATAAGGCAACAAGGGTATCAATAAAGAGAGGGAAAGGGAAAGTACAGAGAATATGTAAAAAATGTGGGAAACCTATAGAAGTAGTAGAGAAGAAAGAGGAAGTTAAAGCAGTAAAGAAAGAGGCATCAAAAACTAAGAAGAAGACAACCACAACAAAAAAGAAAACAATTAAGAAAGCAACGAAGAAGACCCCGACAAAAAAGAAAAGTACTAAGAAAGAGACTAAAAGTACAAAGAAAAAAGAAACTAAATCAAAAACAAAAAGTAAATAATGGCAAGATTAAGAGAAGAATATAACAAAACAATTAAAAAGGAGCTCTTAAAAGAATTAGGATACTCAAACATTATGGAAGTACCTACTCTTAAAAAGATAGTAATAAATGTAGGAGCAGGAGCTGTTTTAAATGAAGCAGATGCTTTAGAGGATATAATTGATATGGTTACATTAATATCTGGTCAAAAGCCAATCATAAATAAGGCAAAAAAGGCTATCTCTGCTTTTAAAGTAAGAGAAGGAATGGATATTGGTGTATCTGTAACACTAAGAGGTGATAGAATGTGGGAGTTCTTTGATAAATTAGTAAATATTGTATTTCCTAGAACTAAGGATTTTAGAGGCCTAAAAGTATCAGCATTTGATGGTGCTGGTAACTACTCCATTGGTATTGAGGATCATACAGTATTTCCAGAAATAGATGCTAACAATATTAAGAAGATAAGAAGTTTAGAGGTTACATTAGTAACAAGTGCTAAAGATGATAAAAGTGGTAAAGCTTTTTTAGATAAATTTGGTTTCCCTTTCAAAAAAGATGTCAACAGAGGCTAAGGAGTACAAAGCGAGACAATTAAAGAAAAAGAGTAAGTATCAGAGTAGGGTTTACAACAGATGTGAACTATGTGGTAGATCTAGAGGATATATCAGACACTACGGCATATGTAGAATATGTTTTAGGAAGCTAGCCAGTAAGGGTGAAATCCCTGGAGTTAAAAAAGCTATATGGTAATTTATTAATAACAACAATGAACAATTTAACAGCAGATCTTTTAGCTAGAATACAAAATGGAATACAAAGAGAGAAAGAGACAGTCTTAGTGCCTAAGACTAAAATGAACATGGAAATACTTAGAGTGCTAAAGGAAGAGGAAATGATAGAAGAGTTTGAAGAGGTAGAAGAGGGAGTAAGTGTAACCCCAATATATGATGAAAAAGAGCCGTTGATAAGGAAACTTACAATGGTTAGTAAACCAGGACAAAGAATATATATATCTAGTAAAGAGATAACCCCTGTTATGAATGGAAGAGGTATATCAATAATATCTACTTCTAAAGGTTTGATGACAGGAGCAATGGCGAAAAATCAAAACCTTGGTGGTGAATTAATATGTAAAGTTTGGTAATAGAAATGTCTAGAATAGGACAAGAACCAATAACAATTGAAGAAGGAGTAGAAGTATCTGTAAAGGATGGAATAGTCTTAGTATCAGGGAATGGAAAAGAACTAAAAATTCCTTTCCCAGAGACACTCAAAGTTGAAGTAAAAGAAGATACAGTTATCGTTACAAGAGTAAATGATGAAAAGCAATCGAAATCAATACATGGAACAATCCGTATGTTAATATTTAACGCAATATATGGTATAAAGCATGGGTTTGAAAAGAAATTAGAATTAGTAGGAGTAGGATATAGAGCAAAGATGGAAGGAAGCACTCTAGTACTTAGTTTAGGTTTAAATCACCCTGTAAAATTTGAAAGCTTAGAAGGAATATTAATAGAAGTTCCAAAGGAAACAGAGATTATTTTGAAGGGATATGATAAACAGAAAATAGGAGAATTCGCAGCTAAAGTAAGAGCAACTAGAAAACCAGAACCATATAAAGGGAAAGGGATTAGATATGCAGGAGAGTACGTAAGAAGAAAGAGTTCTAAAACAAGTATAATTGAATAACTATGAAGAAAAATAAAGAACAAAAAAGACAAAGAAGAAAGCTACATATAAAGAAGAAATTAAGTGGGACATCTTCTATACCTAGGATATTTATTTTTAAGAGTAACAAATATTTCTATGCTGGGTTAGCAAACGATGAATCATCTAAAGTCTTGATGAGTATGGTATGTAAAAAGAAAGAGAAAGAGATATTAAAAATGGCAAAAAAGTTTGCGACTGATTTTAAGAAAAAGAAATATGAATCTGGGGTATTTGATAGAAGTGGATATAAATATCATGGATTAATAGCTTCTTTTGCAGATGAATTAAGAAAAAATGGAGTTAAAATTTAGTTTTTTAAAGATAATATGNCTAGAAATTACAAAGAAAGAAAAGAAAGAAAATATGATACAAAAGCTGTTTCCATAAGAAGGGTTGCTAAAGTAACCAAAGGTGGAAAGAGATTAAGATTTAGTGCAATGGTAGTTGCAGGTGATCACAAGGGCTCTGTTGGTGTAGGTCTTGGAAGAGGCGTTGATACAAGAAGTGCAGTTGAAAAGGGTGAGAGAATCGCTATTAAGAAAATGTTTAAGATTCAACTAACTGGAGATACAATCCCTCATGAGATTTTACATAAAGAGGGAGCAGTAAAAGTCCTATTAAGACCAGCAAGACCAGGTACTGGAGTCATTGCAGGCTCCTCTGTTAGAACGGTCTTAGAATTAGCTGGAATAGATAATGTATATGGGAAACTTCTAGGAAGTACAGATAGTATAGCAACAGCATATGCAACATATGAGGCACTTAAGAGATTAAGAAACAAAAGAGTATTAAGAAAAATGAGAGATATGAGAGAAAGGGTTGAATTAAAGAAAGAGGTTGATAAAGAGGAACAAATAAAAAGGGAGAAAAGGAAAGCTAAAGAGAGAGCAGAAAAGAGAAAATCCCATAATAGAGGGAGAGGTTCCTCAAGGGGAAGATATTCACAAAGGAGAGTTACAAAGAAAAAANAAGAGCCTAAAAAGANAGAACCAGGAAAGAAGAAAGAAGTTAAGAAAGAAACTAAAAAAGAGGAGAAAAATAAAGTAATAAAAAAATGATATGTATTTAGAAAGTATACCTAAAAGAAAAAATAGAAAAGGAAAGGGAAAAAGACTCGGAAGAGGTTACGGTTCTGGTGTTGGTGGACATACAGCAACCAGAGGTACTAAGGGTCAGAAATCTAGAGCTGGTCATAAATCATTAATAATGTTTGAAGGAGGTAATGTACCTTTCTTCAGAAGGATTCCTAAATACAAAGGATTTAATAAGGCTGATAAAGAGGTATATACAGCTGTAAATATAAATATACTAAATGATAACTATAAAAGTGGTGAGATAGTTACTTTGGAATCTCTCAAAGAAAAGGCTTTAATAGCTAAAAGAACTAAAAATGTAAAGATATTAGGAATGGGAGAAATAAAAAAGAAAGTAACTATTAATGGATTGCCAATATCTGATGGTGCAAGAGAAAAGATTGAGAAAGCTGGTGGTACTGTAAAGTAACCTCTGTTTACAATGAATAAATATATAGAAACCCTTAAAAAGATCTTCAATACAAAGGAGATTCGTAAGAAGATTTTGTTTTCCCTAGTTATCTTACTCGTATATAGGCTATTAGCAGCAATCCCTGTTACAGGAATTCCTGCAGATGCCATAACTCAGCTTTTTGAAGGAAGTAATTTTGGAGATCTACTCTCTACAGTCTCTGGAGGTGTATTAGAAACAGCCTCTATTGCAGCAATAGGTTTAAGTCCATATATAAATGCATCAATCATCCTTCAACTTATGGGAACAGTAATACCTAAGCTAGAAGAGATGAGGAAAGAGGGACCAGAGGGGAGAAGAAAGATAAGTATGTATACAAGATTTCTCACAGTTCCATTAGCAGTTATGCAATCATTTGTAATATATTCAACCCTAAGAGGTTTTGGTTTAGTAGGACAATTGGAAACACTTCAACTTATCACTATGATTTCTACCCTAACAGCAGGTTCTGTAATTGTTATGTGGTTTAGTGAACTTATTTCAGAAAGTGGTATAGGTGGAGGCTCCTCCTTCCTAATCTTTTTAGGAATAGTGGCAGGAATACCAGGGACAGTAAGTAACAACTTTAGATTAATGGATACTCTACAAAAGACCGTATTTATACTTGTTACCCTGATTTTAGTTGTAGCAGTAATATATATATCTGAAGCAGAAAGGAAAGTTAAGGTCCAATACTCTCGCAGAGTAAGAATGGGTGGCTCTATGGACAGCTATATACCAATCAAAATGACTCAATTTGGTGTAATGCCAGTGATATTTGCGGTATCCCTGTTATCATTCCCACAATTAATAGGGAAATTTGTATTAAGTAGAAATGTAAGTGATAAGGTTGTAGATATAACTACGAAGGTAATAGACCTATTAAACAATCCCTACTTTAGTAACATATTAACATTTGTTCTTGTAGTAGCTTTTGCTCTCTTCTACCTAACAGTTGTATTTAAGACTGAGGAGTTAGCAGAAAACTTACAAAAACAGGGAGGCTTTGTACCAGGAATTAGACCAGGTAAAAATACCGCAACTCATCTCAAACATATTGCCTTTAGATTAGCAGCAATAGGGGCACCATTTTTAGCATTCATATCCATCCTACCAAATATATTAATACAACTTAACCTTATGACTGTCACCGTTATAACTGGAACAGGACTTTTGATTATGACCAGTGTTGTATTAGATATTAGAAGAGAAGTATCCTCAATGATAGTAGTTAGAGATTACTCAAAGTATCTCTAATTTTGCTAGTGTGATATTATCATATATATAAGATTTCTACCCTTAAACAAATGAAAACAGTACTCTTTCATGGACCATCTGGAAGTGGAAAAGATACCCAAGTTGACCTATTAGTAAAGAAGTATGAATTTGAAAATATTGGTACTGGTGCAATGTTTCGAGCTATGTATAAGGAGGGAGATATAGAGGCTTTCAAAGCCTATCAGTACTGGTCAAAGGGACAATTTGTGCCAGATGAACTTACGTATAGTATGTTACAAAAATGGGTTAAAAGATTTGATTCTGAAAAACATTGGGCCTTTGTATCAGTTGTTAGAAGTCTAGGACAGATAGAGCTTTTTGATAATTTGTTAGAGAGCTGTGAAAGATCTCTTGACCATTTTGTTCACTTTACTCTCTCTGAAGAAATGGCTATAGAAAGGATGTCTCTGAGAAAAATATGCCCCTACTGTGATACTACATACCATCAGAAATATAAACTAGAGAAAGTAGAAGGATACTGTGATAAATGTGGAACAAAACTAATCCAAAGAGAAGATGATCAACCAGATAAGATGAGAATAAGATTGAAAGAGTACAACGATAGTATAGCTCAGATACTCAAGGTATATAGAGAAAGGGGAGTTTTAATAGAGATAGATGCAAGTCCAACAATAGAAGAGATAAACCAAGAATTAATACAAAAAATGGGGTTGTAAAACATCTTTCTTTCTGATATGCTTAACTCGTTTCTGTAGAGTGTTGTGATTTCAAGGTAAATACACTATTAAACCTTTGAAAAAAGTTCAAAGCTTTGATATAATCACGGGACTCTATTTATTTACTTAAATCGTTATTTATGACTGTAGATACAAAGAAAGTATATGAATTCGAAGGTGTAGTAAAGGAATGCTTACCAAATACGAAGTTTGTTGTCGAGATTGAAGTTAATGACGAGAAGAAAGAAGTAGTAGGATATCTCTCTGGTAAGATGAGAATGCACTACATTAGAATCTTAGAAGGAGATAAAGTAAGGATAGAGATGACCCCATACGATAAAACGCAGGGGAGAATAACATATAGAATGAAATAAAAATGAAAGTTCAGGCTTCTGTAAAAAAAAGATGTTCGGGTTGCTATACGGTTACACGTAATGGACGTGTATATGTTTACTGCAAGAAAGACCCTAAACATAAACAGAGGCAAGGTTAATTAACATATTGTTATATATTTTTAAATGGCAAGAGTAGCAGGATTAGAAATACCAAATGATAAAAGAGTATGGGTCTCTTTAATGAGTATATATGGAATAGGAGAGGTCTCTGCAAAAGAGATCTGTGAAAAGACAAAGATAGATCTAAATATGTTTGTTAAAGATTTGAGTGAAAGTGAACTTGATGTAATTAGAGGATATCTAGATAAAAATTTTGAAGTAGAGGGAGAACTTAGACAGAAGATCTTCAGAAATATAAAAAGGTTAAAAGATATTAGATGTTACAGAGGAATTAGACATAAATTAGGATTACCTGTAAGAGGTCAAAGAACGAGACATAACGCTCGCACTAGAAAAGGTAAGAGTAGACCTGTTGGAGGTCTTAAGCGTAAATTAGAAAAGACATAGCATAAATATGGCAACCACCAAAGTAAAGAAAGAGAAAAAGAGAAAGGTTAGTAGCGGGATAGCAACAGTACAGGCTACATTTAACAATACAATAATCTCAATTACAGATGAAAATGGAGAAGTATTAGTACAAGGCTCTCCTCCTGTTGTTGGTTTTAAAGGTGCAAGAAGAAGTACAGCCTTTGCTGCTACAAAAGCCGCAGCAGATGCAGCAGAGAAAGCTATAAAGAAGTATGGACTCAGAGAAGTGAAAGTTATAGTTAAAGGACCTGGAGCAGGAAGAAACGCTGCTGTTAAGGGATTAGACTCTGCAGGTTTAAAGATTACTATGCTAATGGACAAAACCCCTATTCCACATAATGGATGTAGGCCAAGAAAAGCTCCAAGGAAATAATATTTAGAATTCATATATTTAAATGGGTAGATATACAGGACCAAAAGAAAGATTAAGTAGAAGAGAGGGAGTAAACCTCAATCTAAAGGGTGCGAGATCCTTTTCTGATAAGGCTGGAATAAAGAGAAAGCCATTTCCTCCTGGACAACATGGGAACAAGAGAAGAACTAGACTCTCTAACTACGGAATACAACTAAGAGAGAAACAGAAGGTAAAAAGAACATATGGAATGAGAGAGAAGCAGTTTAAAAATCTTTACTTTAAAGCTGATAGAAGATCAAAGATAAATAGCTCTGATAAAGGGTTAGAACTACTAAGACTCTTAGAACTAAGACTAGATAATGTCGTATACCTAGCGGGATTAGCACCATCTAGGGCTGCAGCAAGGCAATTCGTAGTTCATGGGCATGTCCTTTTAAATGGAAAGAAATTTAACATCCCCTCCTATGAAGTCAATGAGGGAGATACTATTGAATTAAAAACTGCAAAGTTAGCTCCTAGTGAGAAGTTCTTCCCAGTTCCAGATTGGATTGAGATAAAGGACAACAAGGCTAGGGTTGCTAGACTGCCAATTAGAGATGAAGTAGATGAAGGTATTCGTGAAAATTTAATAATCGAGTACTACTCAAGATAATAAATTGTTTTAAAATATTTAATGGAAGCATTTAAAGATATAAAGGTTACTGTTAGAGAAGAAGCTGGAAATTCAGGTTTGTATGAGATAGCTCCTTTACCAAGAGGATATGGACATACCCTAGGGAACTCTATAAGGAGAATTCTGTACTCCAGTCTAAAAGGTTCTGGTATTACAGCTATAAAAGTAAAGGGTGCAAAACATGAGTACTCTACAATAAAGGGAGTTAAAGAAGATGCTGTATCAATCATTCTTAATCTTAAACAGGTAAAGTTTAAGGTTGATTCCGATGAAGTAAAGAACTGTAAGATTAATGTTAAAGGTAAGAAAGAGGTTAAGGCTTCTGATATTGAAGTAGAGGCTGGTATAACAGTAGCTACCCCCGATGTAGTTATTGCACATTTAACAGATGACTCATCTGAACTAGTTATTGATTTAGTTGTTGAATCAGGAGTAGGATACAAAGATGCAACCTTACTAGATAGATCTGCAGAAGGAATGATTCCAGTAGATTGTGATTTTACCCCTATAGAAAAAGTCATTCTTAGCGTGGAACAAACTCGTAAGGGACAAGAAACAGACCTTGATGCAGTAATTATAGGTGTCCAAACAGATGGAAGTGTATCTCCCAAGCAAGCGCTCATGGATTCATCTTTGATACTACAAGAGTTCGCAGGTAAAGTATTGATAGCAATGGGCCTTTCTAAAAAAGAGGTAGAGGAAAGAGCAGAAGAGATTAACAAAGTAGAAGAGGTAGAAGAGGAAGTAGAGGAAGAAGAAGAGATAATAGATTTAAGAATAGAGGATTTACCAATATCTAAAAGATCTAAAACAGGATTACTTTCTGGAGGTTACAAAACAATTGGAGATTTAAAGGGAGCTTCTGTAGAAGATCTACTTAATCTCTCTGGATTTGGAAATAAATCTCTAAATGAAGTAGTAGAATTACTTAATCAGTACGGTATTAATATTAAAGGTGAGTAAGAATGTACAAGAGGAATAGTATTAAAAAACTAGGAAAGAAGACATCACACAGGAAAGCCTTAATTAAAAACCAATTAAGATCAATTCTACAAAGTGGAAAGGTTGAGACATCCTCTGTTAAAGCTAAGGTTTTAAAGGGAGAGTTAGAGTCAGTATTAAGTAAGATAAGAAAGAAAGGAGAAAAAGATATTTCCTTAACAAGGAGGTTGTATAGAATTTTTGGTAAAAAAGAATTAGTAGACAAAGCTTTTGAATTAGCAAAGAAGAAATCTGTAAAAGTAACCATTAAAAAAAGCGGATTTAGAGATGGTGATAATACAGAGCTTTCTACTGTTGAAATAGTTGGATTTAAAGGAAAGGCAAAAGCAACAAAGAAAGTAGAGGAAACTAAAGAGAAAAAAGAGGTAGAAAAAGAAGAGAAAGAACTTCCAGAAGAACTACAAAAGAAAATTGTTAATATAGGAAGGAAGAAGGTATCTAAGAAGATAGAACCAATTAAGAAAGAAAGAGCTAGGACAAGATCTAGTCTCTAAAATATATATAGTAAAAATATGAAGTACAAAACAACTTGGACAAAAGAAAAAGATATTGAAAGAAACTGGTATACAGTTGATGTTAAAGATCAAATACTTGGAAGAGTAGCTACCAGAATAGCTTCTCTTTTGATAGGGAAAGATAAACCAGAGATAGTTCCAAATATAGACTGTGGGGACTATGTTGTTGTACTAAATACTGATTTAGTAAAACTTACCAGAGGTAAAGAATTTAAGAAGATATATTATAAACATTCAGGTTACCCGGGTGGATTAAAAGAGATAGTATTTAATAAGCAGATTGAGAAAGATTCTAGAAGAGTTATATATTTAGCAGTAAAGAATATGCTACCTAAAAACAAACTAAGAGAGGGTAGAATGGAAAGAATGTTCATATATAAAGGGGACGAGCATAAACATGAGGCTCAAAAACCTAAAGAGTATAAATTATAATTAATTGAGAAGTGAGTAAGGATACATATTTTGAAGGAATTGGCCGAAGAAAAACAAGTACAGCTAGAGTAAGAATTTATGCAGGAGAAAAAGCATCTACTGTTAATGGAAAAGCTATAGACAAGTACTTCTATTCAATTAAAGATTCTGTTGATCAAGTAAATAAACCTTTTACTGTAACAGGACTTAATGATAAATATCACTTTTCAGCAAAGGTAAGAGGAGGGGGAAAAAGCTCTCAAATAGATGCTGTACAACTTGGTGTAAGTAGAGCCCTATACTCTATGGATGAATCATTAAAACCAGTTTTAAGAAAAGAAGATTTAGTTACTAGAGATCCTAGAGCAGTTGAGAGAAAGAAGTACAACCATGTAAAAGCTAGAAAGAAGCCTCAGTTCTCTAAGCGTTAGTTTTCTATCATTGAAATCCCTTGTGCTTAGATATATCATTTAGATATATCAATTTAGCTTTCTTCAATATGAAAAAGAAAACAGCCCTTATACTTTTAGGTTCAATAGTAGCTTTTTTCTTGCTCTTCTTATGCATTTTTCTAGTAGGATATAAAATGTATAAAGCATCTCCTACCTATGATTCTCGTTACAGTTCCGGTGCAGATGGTTTTCTTTCACCAGATTTAGCATATATAGAAGAAGCAGATTTGTATAAAAGCGATACACTTTCTCCAGATCAATTAATTAACAATGCCCAGGGATCTAAAATTCAAAAGAATGGAAGCATATCATTTTTGGTAGAAGATATTGATGAGTCAATTCTCAGTATGAAAGAGGTTAATACTTTGTACTCTGCACAAATAA
>JGI24025J20009_10000642_pt1 | contig 26941 bp, 30 predicted proteins | sample Cruoilmetagenom3_FD_20009 | JGI IMG/M metagenome (IMG submission 20009) | reverse complement strand
AGGTTAGAAATGAAGAGAAAACAGTCGCATGATTGCGAAATTGGGTTAGTAAAGAAATTCAGGGTGAAATGTGTAGGGGGGAAGAGCTGATCTGTTCAGGTATTGAATGCATCGCCGAGGCGGGCTATGAGGTAACCAATAAGAACCCAGGCATTGGAGGACAGCAGCCCCCGATGTTATTGATTTTATGGCGGTTTTTTCTAGACTCTGGCAGAAGTGCTTAAATAGAGTTAGTTGAGAACTGAAACTGGATGATAGATATTACCGATGCCGCTGCGGAGAAGCTGAAGGCGTGCCTGGTTGAAGGCAAAGTGATCAGGCTCTACATAACCAGCAGTGTGAATCCTGTGCCATCCTACAGTCTGGGCCTCGGTGTGATGGATAAGAGAGACATGATACTTGATAGCAACGGGATCAGCATCCACATGAATCCCTTAGAGGCTGAAGAGATGAGGTTTGCCGTGGTGGATTATATAGACGATGAGAGAAACAGAGGGTTCATAGTTCACACCCCTCAACCAGAGGTCTGCGGGACTCTCGGATGTGAAGAGTGTGGCCGTTGCGACGAACTCTAGTTGAATTTTGGGACACTATGGAGATCAGATACTCCGAAAGTGCCATACCCCCTGACCATGCTCCATTCTCGTAACGACTTGAGTTCAGTAACTCTCCAGCGACCTGAAGACCTCATTCAGGATGCCGCTCATATCTGCCCTCAGCACCTTCATGCCTTCCTCACCTTCGTCGTACTCTATGAAGCCAGCCTTGATCAGTTCGATAGGGAACTCGGGTCGCTCGCCGCGCTTATAGAGCACCAGAGACTCCTTGCCCACAGTGTGGGCGATGCCCAGCTCGTACATCACCAGAGGATCCGCACCGGTCAGGTCCACCACCACTATCCTGGCCCGGCAGATATCTAGCCACACATCTCTGAGCTTCTTCTCGTCATCTCCGAAGACCTGGGCCCGATGAACCGTGAGGCCCCCGCTCTCCAGGACTGGCTTGATGGCGTCGTCGTAGACCTGGGAGGATCCCTCTGTGGCGGGCACCAGGACGCAGGCCAATCGGTCGTCCACCATGTAGGAAGCGTGACCGAAGAGCGGCCTGATCTGCATCAGGCTCATCAGGCTCAGGGCCCTCTGGATCTCGGACTCTACGTGAGATATGGCGATTACCCTCAAGGCATCGTACCGATCCTTATCGGTCTGATCCAGCATATTCTTGGGGAAGACCAGCATGAGGGGGTCCTCGAACTTGAACTCCCACCTGGCGCTGCTCATTGCCTTCTCCGGAGAGATATGCCTGTCAGGATGATAGGTGTACATGGTGCTGAGGCTTCCGGCATGATGCTGAGCCAATATGTACAGGTTTCTCTCTTCCAGAACCACCACTATGCTGCTGGGGTTCTGGCTCCTCGCAATCCCCCTCAGAAGCTTGCGATCCACAACTATATCTTCGACCACGTCCATGAACTGGTCCATCAGCCCGTCGACCTTTGCGATCAGGTCATCGGGCATGTCCCCACCTTTTATTCTTTCACCAGTATGCATCATGATTTATACATCCCGTTCAATGAAAAGTATCCGCGGTTATACCGATTCAGATGGCCAGGCCATTTATAGAGCCATCGGTAGTAAGGTCGCGAGAACAAGCGTCAGTACAATTGTTGCGCCGATAAATCTCAGCGCTCTGGGTATATCTGCGGTGGTTGGCTCTCTTCCGTCATGCAAGATCGTATAGCTTCCTCGCTTCTCCAGCCTGATACCCAGAGCACCAGCCGCTCCTGCCATTGGCCATCCGGAGTTGGGGCTGGCCGGCGCACGGTGATATCGCAGCGCAGTCTTTATGGTGGGCAGGGCCCGCCGGGGAACGGCAACTGCCATTATCATGACGCTCAGCCTGGCCGGGATCCAGTTGGCCAGATCATCTATCTTGGCTGAGACGTACCCCAGTTTGATCAGATCATCTGTTTTATAACCGAGCATACTATCCAGCGTGTTCACGGCCTTGTAGGTCAGAGCGGCCTCAATACCTATCCCTACAACCGAAAAGACGAGGAAATAAAAGATCGGCGAGAGTATAGCGTCCACATAATTCTCCGAGAGCGATTCTATCACTGCAGAGCTGGCCTGTGCTCTGGAGAGATCTTCTGCATCACGGCTGACCAGCGCCGGCAGCATCTTTCTCGCCTTGGCGAGATCGCTCTCGACCATATGCCCGATCCTGGCGGTGGTTACAAGAAGGCTCCTGATGGCGATGGTTGACTTGAGGAGATAGGCTGATAAGAGAAGGCTCAGGCCGAAGATATCCACGTAGCTGGCCGCCTTCAGCAGCAGATGCCCGGTTGCCACCGTGCAGAAGACCACGATAAGGGCGATTGCAAGCCCGTAAGCCCGGGTGGGTTGTGCACGCCTCCGGAGTGCGGATATCATCAATCCTATCAGTACGACAGGATGGATCCTGGCAGGTGGCTCTCCCAGCAGTATGTCCAGTGCAACTGCCAGCAGAAGTACCTCCAAAATCATAGAAGCTTCGCAACCTTCTTCCAGATATCATCGAGAGCTTCGCCTTGCATAAGAGAATCCATAACCATCTCAGCCACGTCCTCGCGGTGGATCACCGTACAGCGCTCACAGGACCATATCTCGTCCTCAAAACGCCCACCGGTCCGCGGCTCAAAACATGGATAGAACGGACAGAAACAGAAGGTGCAGTCCTGATCGGGAAAGTGGCATGGATAACGCTCACAGTTCAGTCTGTGCATCCCAGGACCCTTATCATGGCCGAAACCAGCCGTTCATTCTCCTCTCTCTTCCTGACAGCCACCCTGATGTAGCCGGTTCCCATACCTACAAAAGAGCTGCAATCCCTGACGAGGATCCCTTCTTTGAGCATACGTTCTGTGAGTTCTTCGGAGCTAAAACCGGTTGCCTCGATCTTCACAAGGATGAAGTTGACGCTGCTCTCGACCGGCTCCAGGCCAAGCCGTTCAAGCTCGTCTTTCAACCACCGCAGCTCAACTTTTATGTACCTCCTGCTCTTCTCGATATGCTCGGTCTCACCGAGGAGATGAAGGAGATGAGTTCCTGCAGCGGCTCCGATTGTGCCTATGCTCCATGGTATCCGCGTTTTGTCCATCACCTCTGCCAGCGTCCGGTTCGCCATGCCGAACCCGAGCCGGATCCCGGGAACCCCGAAGGACTTGGTCAGCGACCTCATCACAAAGAGATACTCCATACCGGGTGCCATCGTGGCTACGCTCTGGTCCGGATCGGAAAGCTCTATGAAGGCTTCGTCCACCAGCAAAAATGTCTGGTAGTGCTCACACCTTTGGGCCAGGTCCACAACCTCCTGGCGGGGAAGTAACCTTCCTGTGGGGTTATTGGGGTTGCATATGAAGAGAGCCTTGGCATCTTTTAGAAGAGAATTATCTATAACCGGACTTTTGTCGAGCTGATCGATGTACGCTATATCTGCGCCGAAGAGCCTGGACTGTGTCTCATACTCCCCGAAGGTGGGGACCGGGATCACAACCGTATCGCCCTTTTCGATTATCATCTCCGCAAACAGCCTGATGAGCTCGGACGAGCCGTTGCCTGGCACTATGTTTTCGGGATCCACGCCCACAAATGCAGATGCTGCCTGCTTGAACTCATTATACTCATTATCGGGATAATGGGATATCCACCTCATCTCCCGCCGGATCACATCGTCCAGTGGCGGCGCACCCAGCGGGTTTATGTTGGCACTGAAGTCTAGCAGTTCATCATCGGCACCCAGGCGGGAGGCGATCTTCCTGATCCTACCCCCATGGCGGCATGTTTTCGCGGTGGCGAAGCCCTCACGAATGTGATGTATCATGGTCTCACCCCACCTGGAGTCTTTTCCCATTTTAACCTGGCGGAATATCATATTCCCGGATAATAACGGAAGAGTTTTTTTTCGTGTTTTAAATTAAACATAATAAATTGGACGTAGCTCCAGAAGTTAAAAATATAAACATACTATAATGATCTGGATTCGGCCGATATACAATTTCTTCTTTTTTTAATACACCATATGTCAAACTCGTTTCAGGTGCGTTGAATATGCATACGAAAAAAAACCATCAAAAGTTAGATTTCTGGATGAAAACCGAAAGGGTTTTATGTATCCCGATGATAACCTAGAGTACCATATTTAGAGGAAAAGGAGGTCAAGAGCTACATGGGCAAAGTGGAGGGCAGTTTTACCGTTGAGGACATGAAGAACGTCCAGATCAACATAGGAGCTGTCATTAAGGAAGAAGAAGAATGGGATCAGCCGATGGGGCCATTCCCATATCCCAGCATCGCAAAGCTCCGGGACTGGGATTTTAAGCTGACCGATAGATATCGGATATACTACAACCCCATCTGTGACAGATGCACACTCTGTACCTATGGACCGTGCGACCTGACAGGCAATAAGCGCGGTGCCTGCGGCATCACTCAGGAGGGTCATCAGGGAAAGCTTGTGCTGCTGGTTGTCCTGATAGGCTGCACAGCTCACTGTGCGCACGGCAGGCACCTGTACCACTGGTGTCTGGATAGGTTCGGGGACATGCCCTTCGATATGGGGCCCGAGATCGATGTTGATGCCCCCCTGACGCGGACGATCTGCGGCATCAAACCCAAGACCATAAAGGACTTCGGTCCTGTCCTCAGCTACATAGAGGAGGAGGTATCCCAGCTTCTGGCATGCTGCCATACCGGGCAGGAGGCCAGCTACAGGGACTTCGACTCCAAGGCGCTCCATGCAGGAATGCTGGACTCGTTGGGCAAAGAAGTATCTGATATGATCCAGATCATCGCCTACGACATGCCACGTGGCGATCCGGATGCACCTCTGGTAGAGATCGGCATGGGTTGCCTGGACAAGAACAAGGCTATCTTCATCACCTATGGCCACAACGTGGCCGGTGCCGCAGAGTCGATATTCTACGCTGAGGAGAACAACCTCTGGGATAAGGTGGACATAGGTGGCGTATGCTGTACCGCCATAGACAACACCCGGATCGGAGAGGGGCTTGGTCACCCGTGGATCAAGAAGAACCTGGGCACGAAGGTCAAGGTGGCTGGCGCCATGGGATGGTGGCGCAAGATGGTCAGGGCAGGAGTCATGGACTGCGTCATGGTGGATGAGCAGTGCGTATACTGCGATGTCCTCGAGGAATGCTCGGCACGCAAGATCCCTGTGATCGCCTCGAACGAGAAGATCCTTCTCGGCCTGAAGGACAGAACGAACGATCCCGCGGACGAGATCGTGGATGATCTTGTCAACTTCAAGGTGCCTGGCGTCATAGTCCTGGATCCGATCAAGGCCGGCGAGGTTGGCATCAGAACCGCCATAGCCGTCAAGCCAGAGCGTGCCGAGGCACAGGCAAATATCTTCCTCACCGAGGAAGAGTTCAATAAGCATGTCGAGGCCTGTACCCAGTGCAACTCCTGCGCCTTCGTCTGTCCGCCGCACCTAAAAATCAGCAACGCGATGGAGGAGGCTGCAAAGGGCAACCTCGAGCCGTTCTCGTCTACGTATGAGATATGTGTGGGATGCAGGCGGTGCGAGCAGGTCTGTCCGCAGGACATACCCGTACTGAAGTGTTATGCCTATGCCAACCAGGAGTACATCAAGAACCAGAAGTTCAAGATGCGGGCAGGCAGAGGTCCCGTCCTTGACACAGAAATAAGGATCGTGGGTGCTCCGCTCTGTTTGGGCACGATCCCCGGGATCATCGCCCTCGTCGGCTGTGCAAACTACCCCAACGGCACAAAGGAATGCTACGACATGGCCAGGGAGTTCGCAAGGCGCGGTTACATCGTGATAACCACTGGCTGCATGGCCATGGATATGTCCCTCTATACGGATGAAGAAGGCAGAACGATATGGGAGGAGTTCCCGGGAGCCTTCGATGGTGGAAACGTCTGTAACATCGGTTCGTGCGTGGCAAACGCCCACGGTCATGGAGCAGGGATAAAGGTGGCCACCATCTATGCCCACAGAAACGAGCGTGGTAACTACGACGACATAGCGGATTACGTCCTGAACAAGGTCGGTGTCTGCGGGATTGCATGGGGTGCCATGTCCCAGAAGGCAGCGTCGATCGCCACAGGCTTCAACCGACTGGGCGTTCCGGTCGTGGTAGAGCCTCACGGCGTGATGTACAGAAGGGCGTACCTGGGCAGGACCGATGTCAAGGAGGACTGGGAGATCATCGATGCCAGAGACGGGTCCAAGGTATACTGCGAGCCTGCGCCTGAGCACCTGCTCTATGTGGCGGAGACGAAAGAGGAGGCCATGCTGATGCTGGCAAAGCTCTGCTTCAGGCCGAGCGACAACAACGCGGGAAGGATGATCAAGCTGACCCATTACTGCGATATCAACATGAAGTACTTCGGCCAGATGCCCCCTGACTGGCCGATCTATGTCAGGCATGCATCAGATCTGCCGCTTGTGTATAAGGATAAGATGTTGAAGGAGCTGGAGGAGAAGCACGACTGGAAGATCGACTGGAAGAGGAAGATGATCCTGGAGGGTCCGATCAGGCCGAGCGAAGTCGCCTTCGACCCGACGAACATTGAGAGAAAGATACGAGTGAGGAAGTGATGGAGATGGCGGTTGACACAACCAAGAACCCGGTACCCTTTGAGATGGCCGAGTTTCACGGGCCGGAGATATCCAAGACCTATAAGACAAAGGTGCTAGGGGCCATAATCAAGAAGTCGAAGCGACCACTGCTTGTCGTGGGCGCGGAGCTCTTCGACGACCCGGTGATGTTCGACAAGGCGATCGAGATCGGGAAGACAGGGATCCCCATAGCCGCTACAGCCCATTCCATAAAGGGGTTCATCGATAGAGGCTACACCGAGAACGTCTATCAGATCGGTTTCAATCCTCTGGCCAACTACCTCAGGTTCAAGGACTGGATGGGACTGGACGGCAAAGGGCAGTATGATACGTTCATCCTCATGGGTATCTTCTACAAGTTTGCCAGCGCGACCTTCTCTGCGCTGAAGAACTTCAACCGGGATATCCGTAGGATCTCGATAGACAGGTACTACCATGTGAGTGCGGACATGAGCTTTGGTAACTTGGCGTTCAAGCCAGATGATTACCATGCGGCGGTCGATGAAGTGATCGCGGTACTGAAGAAGTAAGAATCATCTCGATAGAAGGAGAGTTTAAAATGGCAGAAGAATTTCCATTTGAGATGTCCCCGATGTACGAAGGGGAACGGATCAGGAAAGATGACATGTGGGTAGAGCTCGGCGGTCCCAACGCGGACGGCTTTGAGCTCTGTGTCTCAGCAGAGATGGATGAGCTTGAGGACGGCAGGGTAACCATACTCGGACCCGACCTGAATGAACTCGAAGAGGGAGCATCTGTTCCCTTCGGCATGATATACAAGGTTGCTGGAGAGCTTATCGAGAAAGATCTTGAGGGGATCATCGAGAGGCGGAACCACGCGCTCTTCGCCTTCATCCAGGGTCAGATGCACCTGAACCAGAGGTACGATATCTGGTGCAGGATCAGCAAGGATATGAAGAAGAAGGGTGTGGAGTCCTTCGAGCCCATCTTCAGGGGGGTCATGACCCTTTATAAGGCAGAGCTGCCCTTCATCGAGAAGATGGAGACCGTGGTGGTCACCGATCCGGATAAGGTGAAGGAAGAGCTGGCCAAGGCGATGGAGTCCTACACGTGGAGAGATGACCGCGCCAAGGGCATGCACGATGATGACGTCGATGTCTTCTATGGGTGCACGATGTGTCAGTCCTTCGCTCCAACCAGCGCCTGCTGCGTGACGCCTGACAGACCATCACTGTGCGGAGCTATCAACTGGTTCGACGGCAGGGCAGCTGCAAAGGTGGACCCTGAAGGTCCCCAGTTCCCCATAGAGAAGAGCGGCCTGATCGACGCGATCACCGGTGAGTACGAGTCCATCAACGCGATGGCGGAGAAGAGGTCTGGCGGTGAGTACACCAGGATGGCACTTTACACATTCTTCGATGCTCCCCACACCTCCTGTGGTTGCTTCGAGACCATCGGGTTCTATCTGCCGGAGGTTGACGGTATAGGCGTTGTGGACCGTGATCACAAGGGAGTCACGCCAAACGGTCTTCCCTTCTCCACGATGGCAGGACAGGCAGGTGGCGGCAAGCAGGTCATCGGTTTCCTGGGGATAGGAATCCTCTATTACCTATCCAGCAAGTTCCTCCAGGCTGATGGTGGCTGGAGAAGGATCGTATGGATGCCAAAAGCGCTCAAAGAGCGTGTGAAGGAAGGAATTCCAGATGAGATGTTCGACATGATCGCCACCGAGGAGGATGCAGAGGAGGTGGCTGACCTCAAGAAGTTCCTGCTGAAGGTCGACCACCCTGTCGTTGACGGCGTCGTCAGAACGGTGGACGACAAGAAGATCACCGAGGGATGGACCGTGGAAGACCCCTCAGAGTTCGAGGACGAGGTCATCGGGTACATCGAGGAGACGGGCGGCGACCTCGACGTGGACGAGATAAAAGAGAAGCTGCTGATGAGCGAAGGCCAGTTCATGCAGGTCGTCGAGTACCTGCAGGACGAGGGCATTCTGGAGTGAAAAGCTAGTATTACGGGTGTAGGAGGTCTATAGGAATGGCCAAGAAACTGAGCCTTAAACTGAAGAAGAAAGAGCCCGAAGCAGCTCCTGCTGCTGGAGCCGCACCTGCTGCCGGAGCGCCAGCATTCGCGCCACCCGCCGGAGGAGGTGGGGGGGGCATCAAGCTGGTGCTGAAGGACGCCAAGATCAACATCGAAAAGGTGACGCTCGCCAAGTGAGCGTCACCTTTTCCCTTCATATCTTTGGTTGGTTCTGTCAATTACGCAAGTTGGTTGACTTTTAGATAGTTAGAGGGAGATATCATTATGGCCAAGAAACTGAGCCTTAAGTTGAAGAAGAAGGGGGGCGAAGCAGCTCCTGCAGCCGCGCCGGGTGCCGCGGCGGCGCCCATCTTCGCCGCACCACAGGGTGGCGCAGGTGGCATAACCCTGGAGCTGAGAGGCGCCGATATTACCATAGAAGAAGTCGTCATAAAGCCGACGACAGCAAAGGCGAAGTCGAAGAAGAAGAAGAAGAAGAAGTGAGGAAGGGCTTAATACCTTGGGGCGAGTTATAGCGATAACCGGTAAGGGCGGCACCGGGAAGACCGCCATCACCGCGATGTTCCTCCGTTCCCTCTTGAAGAGAGACGATAAATGCATCATACTGGCCATCGATGCAGACCCTGATGCAAACCTGGCAGATACGCTGGGAGACAAGGTGGAGATCACGGTGGGAGACATAAGAGAGAACCTCCAGGAGTCGATGGCTTCGTTGCCACCCGACTACGACAAGAAGCAGTACTTCGCAGCAAAGGTATTCGAAGTTCTTCTGGAGAAGGACGGATACGATATGCTCGTGATGGGAAGGTCTGAGGGTTCGGGGTGCTACTGTTATCTCAACTCCTTGCTGAAGGGCATCATGTATGAGACCATGGATGACTACGATCTGACCATCGTAGATACCCCTGCAGGCCTCGAGCACCTGAGCCGCAAGACCATCACCGGTCTTGAGTCCTTGATCGTGGTCTCCGACGAGTCTCGTAGAGGCCTCAAGACCGCGGAGACGATACGGCAGCTTGCTGATGAGCTCGATCTGGAGTACGAGAACCTCTACGTGATAGTGAACAAGGTACATGAACAGAGCAGAGATCAGGTTCTCAATACGGCGGACGGTCTCGACCTGAAGGTTATCGGTATGGTCCCCTACGACGAGAATATAGCCCGGCTTGATCTGGTTGGCGATCCCTTGATCGGCCTGCCAGATGACTCGCCTGCCGTCGTCGAGGTAGAGAATATTATCAAAGAGATCGGTCTAGGAGGGTGATTATCTTTGACAGATAGAAAAGCCGACCTGAACAAGCAGTTGGCCGGATCGGAGATAAAGGTTCTTGAGGGCGTCACCATCGAGGGAGACTTCATAGAGACCATTCGTGGTGATATCGGCTACTACTCGGGAGAAGAAGTGGCAAATGCCGCGGTCCGACCGATCGAGGTGGCCAGATCCACCGGTTATCCGGTCGAGAGTCGGCTACAGTCGCCCAGTTAATAATCGGACCGGTTCTATGGGGAGATGAAAATGGGAGAAAAAAAAATAAAGCTATCCGATTTAAACAAGCAGTTAGCTGATATGAATGTGAAGTCCCTCGAGGGCATCAAGATCGAGGGAGATATCGAGCTGGAGATCGAGACCGGGGCTGGTGGCGTTGGGCCCCTCTTCGCTTACTATTTCGGGGAGGAAGTAGCAAAGGTCGCGGTTCAGCTGGTCAACATGGCCAAGGCGTTCGGCTATCCGATAGATAGCCTGCTTCAGCCGGTCGCGGTCGCCGAAGCCATAGCGCCTCCGGAGATCAAAGAGGCGGCACCAGCCTTCAAGATACCCGACACCCTGGCCAAGGCCAAGTTCGAGGTGGGCACGGACAAAACTTGGAAACATCAGATCCAAGAAGTTGTTCTGGGTGCAACCAAGGCAGATGGTGGCTCAAGAGGCAACACCGTCACGATCGGCGGTGAGAAGGCGCTGCCCTTCTTCTACGACGCACCGATGCCCCACAGGCCCGTGGTTACCATGGATGTCTTCGACATGCCCATCGGTATGGCCAAGGCGGTCAAGATGCACTACGAGGACGTTATGAACGACCCTGCAGAGTGGGCCAAGAAGTGCGTCAACGAGTTCGGCGCCGACCTGGTGACCATACACCTCATAAGTACGGATCCGCTGGTGAAAGACACCTCTCCACAGGATGCAGCCAAGGTGGTTGAGGATGTCCTGCAGGCTGTGGACGTCCCCATCTGTATCGGCGGCAGCGGCAACCCGGAGAAGGACCCCCTCGTACTGGGGAAGGGCTCCGAGGCTGCGCAGGGCGAGCGTGCCCTCATAGCCAGTGCAAACCTGAACATGGACTGGGAGGCCATCGGCAGGTCCTGTGTGGATAATGGCAACGTATGTCTGTCCTGGACCCAACTGGAGATCAATGCTCAGAAGGAGCTGAACAGGAAGCTGATGAAGGTCGCCGGCGTGCCCAGAGGCGACATCGTGATGGATCCGACCACCGCGGCCCTGGCATACGGTCTGGACTTCGCCTACTCCAACATGGAGAGGATCAGGCTCGGCGGGCTGAAGGGCGACGAAGAGCTGACATTCCCGATGTCCTCAGGTACGACCAACGCCTGGGGAGTCAGGGAGGCCTGGATGGTGAGATCTCCAAACAAGCATGACTCTGACTGGGGAGACAGGATGTTGAGAGGTCCCGTCTGGGAGATCATAACAGGGTTCTCGCTGGCCATGGCCGGGGTTGATATCTTCATGATGATGCATCCCTTTGCGGTTGCATATCTGCAGGAGATCACCCAGTCGCTGATGGGACTGGTCAAGGCAGAGACTCCAGATACCGCCAACTGGATTACGATGGAGGCCTGATACCGATGAAGGAATCTAGCCCGCTGAACCTGTACAAGTTCCTGCCCAAGACGAACTGTGGGGAGTGCGGAGAGAAGACCTGCATGGCCTTTGCCGCGGGTCTGATCGCAAGAGAGAGAATGATCGAGGAGTGCACGCCTCTCTTCGATCCGAAGAAGCAGAAGAAGTACGCCAAGAAGCTGACCCAGATCAAGGAAGTCCTCGCTCCAGAGGTGGCTCTGATCTACGTCGGGACCGGCGACCGGCAGCTCAAGGTCGGTGGCGAGGACGTCATGTACCGCCATCAGATGACGTACATCAACAAGCCGCCATTTGCCTACGACGTGACCGACGCGATGGACGAGGCCGACCTGGTAGAGAGGGTCAAACTCATCCACGGCTGGAGGAAGTTCTACATCGGCAACTGGGAAGAAGTGGAGATGGTGGCCGTCAGGTCGGTCACAGGCGACCCCGACAAGTTCGCCAAGTGCGTCAAGAAGGTCATGGAGAACACCGACAAGCCCCTGATCCTCTGCTCCTTCGATCCCAAGGTCCTGAAGGCAGGCCTCGAGCTGGCCGCCGAGAAGAGGCCCCTCATCTACGCCGCCAACAAGGACAACTGGAAGGAGGTCGCACAGCTGGCCTACGACTACAAGGTTCCCGTGACCCTGAGCTCGCCCTTCGATCTGGACGGTCTAAAGTCGCTGGCGCTCACCTTCAGGGAGATGGGGCTCAAAGACCTGGTACTCGATCCGGGCACCGCGCCCAACGGCGAAAAGCTCCAGGAGAGCCTCCATAACTTCATAAAGCTCAGGAGAGCCGCCGTGGAGGAGGGTCAGAGGGACTTCAACTATCCGGTCATGTCCATCCCCCTCAGCGCCTGGTTCACCACAGACGACCCGGTCAGGGGTGCCTACTGGGAGAGCGCCCTGGCCGCGACCTTCGTGATCCGTGGTGCGGGCATAATGATCAGGCATTCCATGGAGCCCCACAGCGTCATGCCCGACATGCACCTGAGGTTCAACATCTATACCGACCCCAGGTCGCCTGTGCAGGTCAAACCTGGCCTGTACAAGGTGGGCAAGCCGGACGAGACCTCGCCCGTATACCTCACCACCAACTTCGCCCTGACCTACTACACGGTGGAGTCTGACCTGGGGTCCAACGAGATCGATTCCTACCTATTGGCCGTGGATACCGAGGGCATCGGCGTCCAGGCTTCTGTGGCAGGCGGTCAGATAACCCCCAGCAAGATCAAGGACTCCTTCGCGGAGGCCGGGGTCGACTTCGAGAAGACCAGCCACAGGTCGTTCATCCTCCCGGGGATGTGCGCCAGGTTCAGCGGCGAGCTGGAAGAACTCTACGGATACAAGGTGAAGGTCCTCGTGGGTCCCGAAGACTCGGGACGTATCCCTGGCTGGATGAAAACGCAGTGGCCACCAAAGTGGGAGGAGTAAGTTAAGTGTGCCCGGGAGGCACACCATCAATTTTTTTTAGTCCAGCTCCTCGGGCTCGCCCGGAGCCAAAAGAAGCTCTTTGAATAGCAGTATCTCTACGACCTGGGCCACGTACCGCCTTTGTTGGTACCTCTGGAGGTCCTCGGTCATCCTCAGCTCGCTATCAATCTGGACCCTGATCAGAGCCATCCTGAGGTTGCGCTTATCCTCTTTGTCGAGCTCGAGGGAACATATCTCATCCAGAAACCGGGGCAAGCTCACGGGGTCTTTCAGCACCCTGGCTAGGAGAAGTACGTGTCCTCTCGGCTCGGAAGGTTCGCTCTTGCCGGTCAGCGTTTCCAGGTCACTCATCGAGTACCTTTCGCCGTCTATGATCGTGTAGTTCATATCTTCATATCCTTCTTCAATATCGATCTGCAGATCTCCAGGTCCTGGGTCGTGTTCACGTTTACCGCCAGCTCGATTTTATCCATTATCAGATGGTAATCTTCCTGCTCCTCTTTGATCCGCGCTCCATTGAGCACGTTGATCCCCGCAGGGACGATGAACTCTCCTTGGTAGTTGAAGAGGGCGTCAGGTCTGCTCCCTATCCTGCGATGGATCTCAAGAGGGGTGTGCACGGAGAGCGCAGGTTCTGCTACCTTCTCGTAGACCTTTAGGATCTCGTCTACGATCCGGTCTTTCAAGAGCGGCAGGTCGGCCATCACTATGAGAACCGGTCTTTTTATTCTTGCCGTCTCTACCGCGATGATCATGTCGGGGACGTATCCGTGACAGGGGGTCTCCACCGTCACCAGGCCTCTCTCCTCGGCCCACCTCTTCGTTTTGGGGACGTTTGGGGTGGTGGCCACGAAGATCCTCTCTATCGAACTTTTTTCCAGGGCTCTAACGACGTAATCGATGAGGGGCCGTCCCAGCAACTTCGCCATCGGCTTCTCGCCCATCTGGAGCCTGGTTCCCAGGCCGCCTGCCATCACCACGGCATCCAGGTCAGCGCCCCCCACATAGCTGCAGATGTTACCAGTGCCATGGCCCGGCCGATCTCGTTCGCGGCTCCGAAACCATCGCCGGTAGCGCCGCCGAAGTTTCTCTTCGAGACCTTCACCAGGTAGAAGGCAGAGATCTGAGAGGCTACGATCGCCGCCAGCCCCAGAGCGCCCAGGGTCGCTCCACAGATCAATGACGCTATGACCAGACCGATCAGAAAGTCGGACGATGTGGTGTTCTCGATGGCTATCTGGCCGAACCCTTTATGGAGCGGGTCGGAGAATGCGGCAAAGGTGATCATGGACTGCTTGGCAGAGACCTCGGCCGCTATCAGGATCAGAGGAAGCAAGGCCAGAGGCACGACGGACAAAGCGGTAAAGATGGCGAGTATGGTGACCACCACGAAGATCACGCCTCCGGTCCCTATGTAGACGTCCTTCATGGCGCTGATCTTCTTCTCTCTCGATGTGTGGGCCGTCACCCCGTCTGCGAAGTCGGCCAGGCCGTCGGCATGGTTAATTCCGCAGATCTTGTAGATCACCACCAGTACCAGGACGGCGACTACGCCCTGGGGCGCAAACTCTGCCAGAATTCGGGCGGTGAGGGCAAATATCAGTCCCAGGACCGCTCCTATGACCGGGAAGATGTAGATATGCCTCATCAGGGCTTCGATCCCCTCCATGGAGATGCCCACCGGTATGGTGGAAAGAAAACCGAAACCCGATCTGAGTGCGAAGAATAGGTCCCTCAGTAAAACACCGCCCTGGTATACATGTTCGCGGAGACCCCTCCTATCAGACCGCCGATCACATCGTCCATGAAGGGACCGAGCCTGCCCAGGATCCCTGGTTTGGCCTTGTCATATCTGACGTAGTCGAAGGTTCCTTTGTATCCTCCTACGTACTTGGCGATGCTCATCCCCAGCACTTCGTCCGCTATGAGGTAGGTCAGGTCCCGCTCGTAGTCTGAGCTGTTCATGCTGGGGAGGTTGGCCTTCTTTCCTTCATCTTCCAGAAGAACCCCGGCATATATCAAGAGACATAGGTTGGGGTCGGAGAGGGCCAGGTCCAGCTCTCGTCTGAAGACCTCTTCGGCTTTCTCACGGGTCTCCACTCCTGGATGAGGTACATAAAGCTCCAGAGCAGCAAAAACGATCTCATCGATGGATATGCCTACTTCCTGGAGTACATCTCGGATATCTCTACCAGGCACCATGTCTATCGTTAGGGTAAGTGTCCTGACCGGATAAAAGAGTATCCGCGCCTCCTGGGAGAAGTTATTTAAAGTTTTATGTCCAGATGTTATGTGGGATTTTCATGAAGACTTTGGTAAAGATATTTGTCGATCACGAACACCTGGGTCGCGTGATGAACACATTGACCGAACTGGGGATAACAGGCTTTTACCTGTACGAGTACAAGGGGATGGCACCCAAGACCTGGAGAGATTTCCAGCTGAGCGAAGATCCGGAGAAGACCGTAAAGGCCATCCAACATCATGCAGAGCCGGGGGTGCTGGTAAATACCGTAATCGATGAAGGAGAATGTGAACACGTGGTCAAAGTGCTGGAGCAAGCTTTAAAAGGAATAAGGTATACGCTACTGGGGCATGCTGTTTCTATCATGAAGGTAAAAGGGGATTAATCTGTCATGCAGGATTTGAAAGAAGATGTGGAGTCCGTTCTTGGGGTCATCCGGAACGCGTTGAGGATGGAGGGTGGCGATATCGATCTGATTGACGTCAGCGAGGAGGGTGTCGTCACGGTGAAGCTGCTGGGCAGCTGTGCCGTTTGTCCCTTCTCTCAGATGACCCTTAAGAACTTCGTGGAAAGAGAGTTGAAGAGCAACGTCGTTGGCATAAAGGAAGTTGTGGCGGCATAGAACCTGCCAGCGAGCATCTCCATATATGAGATGCCCACGGTAGATGGTGCTTTTGTGCATGTTGTCATCGATATGATGATTCAAAATACCGAGGTTTAGCCTGTGTTTCCAACAAAGAAAGTTCAGTCGTTGATAGGATCTAAGATCCAGGTAGAAATGAAGGGACCATTGCGTCACGTTCTCGAGGGTACCCTCAACAGTGTGGACGACTATCTCAACATCCATCTACAGGAGACCGTGGAGATAGTGAACGGGAAGAGGATGCGATCGCTGGGTTCGGTAGTACTCCGGGGAAACAACATAATCATGATACGCCCCGTAGAGTGAACGTCCGGGTGTCTCGATGCTTGAGGAGGCGCTGGAGTGTATCAAGGCCAGCGAAGATGGTGTTCTGCAGTGTGATCTGTGGAAGAGACTCGATATCGATTCTCGCAAGTGCTCTCGTATAGTCATCAAGTTGATGAATGAACAACTCATCACCAGGGAGCCGGAATCGGTTAAAGGGGCTCGAACCTATCGGTTACGCTGTACGAAGGTTCCTGATTCGGATCGGTTCAAGTCACTCCTCGCAGATGACATATTTGAGCCTTGTGCAGGGTGCATCTCAGAATGCGTTCCCGAGCACTGTCCAGAGCTGAGCGAGTGGATATTTACTATCATAGTCTCTGGAAGCGCCGATCTGGATCACAGTGCCAAAAAAGTCCCGACCGGGATTCAGCCTTGAGAGCCCTTCTGTTATGCGCCAAAGATAGGGCATCTCAATAAGGAGTCTCCCGGGGATATCCTCCCTACAAAGCTCAAAGGAGCCAAACGGCAAAAAGCCCGACCTACGAGTATACAATGTAATACATTATATACAACAACAATCCATCAGACACTTATCTGGTCTTCCCCGAAGCCTTTTTTGACTAATATCTTTTTTATATGCCCGATATGGTTGCCTTGCAACTCGATGACGCCGCGGACGTCCTTCACGGTCCCGCCACATGCAAGCTCCGACTTTAGATACGTCGAGAGTTCGTGAAGGTCTATCTCATGAGGATCTATCCCTTGGATCACTGTAACCTCTTTGCCGTACCTTCGTCTGTTAATCTTCACTGTGATCCTCTGCTGCTCCTTGGCTACCTCTTCGCATATGCAAAGGTCTTTGGGAAGACCGCATACAGGGCACATCTCAGAACTCATCTTCTGGTATTTACCTCCGCCTAACAAGAAAATGCTCGCTTACATTTGCATTTACTTGAACACATAAAGTTATACTTTATGTACTACGAGAAAATCCTCCATTCGGTCGGATTTACTCTGAGTACATAATGTTATACATTATATACAACAAGAAAATGCTCGCCTATGCTCACATTTGCTTGAGGACATAAAGTTATACTCTATGTACTATATGGAAAATGGGTAGGGCGGTATGCTATTAAAGTTTGATGGTGAGATCGCCGGATAGGGTCAGCCGCCTCTTCCTTTGATCTCTCTCCTCCTCCTGATGAGCACCTCTGCGAGAAATATGGCCAACGCGGTGAAGAGAAGCGCCCCTCGCCTGCTCACCCTCTGCTGGGTGGTAACGGTGCTCCTCTTCCTCGCTTCTTCCACCAGCTCGCTCCTCACCTTCGCCTCGGAAAATATACTCCCGCCGTTGGCCATTATCAGCTTCGAAAACTCGGGGTTGGGCCCAATATTCCTGAACTCGATGGGATAGTTCACGGCGATCGCATAATCGCCGATGCGGTATACTCCTTTCTTTTCTGGGGTCAGGGTGGCCCTGTACCGATCATCTCCCACCTTTTCCAGGTCTAGATCTTGGCCCGATCCTATACTAGGAGGGCTCTCGCTGATTATGGAGATCTCCATGGGCGTACCCACCCATCCATCGGCGGCATCTATCCTTCCGGACTCTGGCCTGGGGTCGCCCACCGCCCAGTTCACGGTTCTGGAGATGAAAATCGAGTTCTGGGCGGAGTAGAGCTCTGGAGACCACATGGTGCCGTCATCGGTTGCCAGAGAGGCCACCCTTCCCAGGCCGTATCTCCAGGTGGTGAGAATAGGTTTCCCGCTAGCCATGACCACCAGTCTCTGGGATCCCGATCTGGGGGTGACGTCATTGAACCCGGTTACGTTGGCCTTCAGATCCAGATCCGAGGTGATGTAATGTCTGGGGTTGAAGATCATCAGGTTATATGCGCTCACGGGTGCTTCTTCTTCCACCACAGCCTCTGCCTCGACGGGCTCTCCTGTCTTTATGGTCACCGATCCCGGATAGACCGCGGAGTAGTACGCCGACTTCGTCTTCTCTGCCAGGTCGCCCAACCCGCCGGGCGCATCTTCGAACGACTTGACCTCTATCAAGTATACGTTTGCGTCCATGTTATTGATCATCCCGATGGATCGCTGATAGGTTTCGGGGTACTCCTTCACCCTCCCGTCGGAGATTACGACGACCTCGCCCTCGGTCCCGGTCGAGTTCAGCATATCCCAGGCCAGATTCAGACCGGCGTCCAGCTGGGTCTCCTCCTGCGATCCGGGTATGGGGTCGAGATGTATTATCCGATCTTTGATCATGGACCCGATCCTAAAAAGAGGTGCGGGTGAAGAAATCACCCTGGCCTCGGTCCCGAAGATCACCACACCTATCTGGTCGTCCTGGAACTGAGGCGACTTGAGCAGCTCGATCGCCAGCGATTTTTCGTACTCCAGAAAGGTCGTCCCGCCCACGGCCATCTCGCGCCGGGTGCTCCCCGAGATGTCCAGGACCAGGATTACGACGTTCCCACCTTCGAAGATGCTGGGTGCAGACCTCACTGGCAGGATCTTCTCCAGGGACGAGTTTAGATAGTTTCCGAAGTCGTAGGAGTTGCTGCCGCCCACCACCACCAGTCCGCCTCCTTCGCTTACGTACTCATCGAGGGCGTCGAGGTCGGACCGGTACTTTTGATCGTCCAGGACCACGGCCTTGTACTTCTTATCGGGATCGTAATCGGAGGCCTCGGTGACCTTGTACTGCTTGGAGAGAACGCTGGCGAGGGGTGAAGAGCCTGTCGTTACCAGTAGTACATCCGGTTTGGGTACGACGTAGACAGCTTTTTGGTACTGGTTGTTCACCCGTTCTCTATCTTCTTGAGGATATATGGTCGCCTTGAGGAGGTGAGGTCCCGTGGTCAGGAATATATGGGACATCCTGATCGATCTCGACCCGCCCTCCTCGGAGAGGTGATCCTGATAGATTATCCTGTCGTCGGCGCGGACGGTGAGGGTACCCTCGAAATTTCCACCCGCCCATCTCAGTATCACGTTGAAGGGGTAGTCCCCGCCCAGAACGGCGGTGTACGTCCCGTCGATCTCTACGCTGACGTCTTTGTCTATCGGTTCGATTACGATTGCAAAAACGGTGGTGTTGGCCGACCGGGCCAGGACGAGCGCCTCCTCCAGGTCTCTGCCTTTGTTGTTGTACCCGTCTGATACCAGGACCTGGGTGCTTCCTTGCTGGGCGTACTGGAGTATCTTGTCCCCCAGGGGGGTCGAGGTTCCTGAGAAGGTTCTTAGCTGGGAGTTTGGCAGCTGGTCATAGACCCGTTGAGCCGTGCCCGGGTCGAATATGTCCATGGAGTCTGTCTCGTCCGATATCACGGTGATCAGGGGTCGCTTGGTCTGGGTGGTCTGGGTGACCACCACGTAGGGGTTGGCCAGGGCTACCACCAAGAGGGCAAATACGACTGCCCTGCTCAGGATGAGGACCTTGTTCTTGCATCGCCTGATAATGATCGCTCCCGCCACGAGGATGAGGGGCAGCAGCCAGAGAAGCCCGGGCTCGGCGAAGAATATATCCTTCATCAAGCCTCTCCTCTCCTCTTTATGATGACCAGCTCCAAAGCTATCATCGCCGCCGCCATCAGGATCAGCCAAGGCGACAGATCCTTCTCGATCAGCTTTTCAGAGGCGGTCCCGGTGGTGAAGGTGCCTGTGGTGAAGCTCTTGCCACAGCTTAGGTCCGACTCTCTTGGGTCGTACATGTTGGCCACCACGGTCTTGCCCTGGAACTTGTAGACGCCCACCATGTCCAGTAGCAGGTTTTTCGTGGTGATTATGCCGTGGGGCGTCTCTACCGTCGTCGTCTCGCCCAGCCTTATGATCGCACCTGTGCGCATGTTCGCCTCCGATGCGTCGGGCACGTCTGTGAGCCAGTTGACCATCTTGTACCAGAATATGGGATACTCCGGTCTCTCATGGAAGTCGCTCAGCCCGGGCACCAATCCTTGGTATATCACGGTACCTGCCCCCAGCCTCCAGTAGGACAGAACCGGAACGCCGTTGGCCTCTACCATGGTCACCGAGCGGCTGCGAGGCCTGGCGTCGGGGTGGCCGTAGACCCCGATCTCGTCGAAGTGTATCCCTTCGGTGAAGATCGGCGACCTGACCCAGAGGAGAGCGGTACCGTTGATCATGCCCTCGACCCTCACAGGGAGGTATTCCGGGCTGAGACCCGGGTTGGTGGCCAAATAGATCACCCTGCCTCCTCGGTGGACGTATCTGTTCAGCTTGACGTCGGCGGAAGCGTTGGTCGTCACAACCAGGTCGAAGCTATCGTAGTCGCCGGAACGGCTGACGTCGACGTTGGGCAGCGACTCCAGCGCGGCGAGGGCAGGTCCCGCTTCGCCCAGGTAGAGGACCTTTCTGGGACTGTGCTCGGGGGCGTAGATGTATACTTTGTTGTCCGCTAAGATGGCGTCCTCGACGCCCAGAGAGAGGATGTTGATCCCCGGAGAGGCCTCGAAGGATAGGTAGTGATCGGATCCCGATTCGATGGTTACCGAGCTGGCGATCGAACCACCGGGCCCGCTGATCTCTATGGGAACGCGTCTCGTATTTCCGAAGTTCCGTATCAGGCCCTCGTACTTTATGCCGACGCCCGACTCCTCGATCCAACCGCTCACCATGGCCACGTTCTCGCCGCCCCCACCGGAGTCTGCGAAGACAACCTGAGTTCCTTTGTCTTCGATCAGGCCCCGGGTTGTCTCGGGGTCATCGCCCACCCAGCTCAGAAAGTCGGAGACCACTAGTATCTGGCCACCATCGGCACCCAGGAGGCTCTTGGCCATGATCATCCCACCAGAAAGGTCCGCGGGAACTGCTCTTGGCGATATCCTCGCCAGGACGGCCCCGGCCTCGGCCAAGCTCCCCTCGCTGAGGGCCACTAGGGGCACGTTCTCTGCCAGGACTATGCTTATCCTATCGTGCTCGGAGACGTACCGGCCGGCGATCTTCACCGCCTCATCGAAGCTGGTCTCCATGCTGGCCGAGACGTCCATGATCACCACCAGATGGCTGCCACGAGCACCCTCGGCCACGACGAAGGGTCCGGCGGCGGATATTACCAGCAGACAGATCGCCAGGAGCTGTATCCAGAACAGGGGATCGGTGATAAACCGTCTGATCACGACAGAGGGCCGGGCCTCGTCCTCCGTGATGAAGTGGAGAGAAGGAAAAAGAAGGTCCTTCGGCTTGGCCCGGATCATGTAGAGTATTATCAGGGGCACGACGCTGAGCAGCCCCAGGAGGGCGAGGGGGTTTCTGAAGGGCATCGGTCTATCCTATGCAAATAAACGTGAAAAGGTTTGCGCAGGGCCTCTCTTCCGGGCCAATATTCTTAATAGGATTAAGGGGCCTAGTCTTGTTCGATCTTTCACATTGAGGTGTCTAGGTTATGGCCAATGTCATGGAAGTCTATCAGCTTCTGCCCAAGACGAACTGCAAAGAGTGTGGGTATCCCACCTGTATGGCTTTCGCGGTTGCGCTTCTGGGCAAGGAGAAGATCATCGAGGACTGTCCCCCCCTCATCGAGAATCCCAAGTACGAGAAGAAGCTGGAAAAACTTCGGGAGCTTCTCGCACCTCTGATGTCCGCCGACGCCACCGAGACGGGGATGATAATTCACACCGACAAGTGTTATGGGTGTGGGAATTGTGTGGTGGCATGTCCCGTAAACGTGGCGAACGATCCCAAGGGAACCGCACTGGGTTTTGGCCCGAAGAGCGGCAGGGCCATCCTGATGGTAGAAGACGGGGTGATCAAGTGCGTCAACGTGGAAGAATGCAGGCGTTTTGGTCCTGAAAAGATCCTGTGCAGCGCTTGTATTGTAACCTGCCCCAGCAGGGCGATCGAGTTTGTCTAGGTGGTCTTTATGGCAGTTTGTACAGGTTGTTCTTTATTATGTGATGATATTGAGTTGGAGTTTGAGGACGGAAAGATTAGCCTTACCAAGAATCTCTGCCGAAAGGGAGAGGGACGCTACCGGTCCCTTCGCGAAGACCGGCTGGTCCCCGCCGTAGACGGCGCGAAGGTGGGCTTCGACGAGGCCATATCCAGGGCTGCGGAGCTGCTGGGCGATGCAGAAAACCCTCTTCTCTTCGGTTGGAGTAACTCCTCCCTGGAAGCTCAGAGGATCGGTATAGATCTGGCCAAGAAGCTCGGTGCGACGATCGATGATACCTCCTCCTTCTGCCAGGGGTACCTCATGGAGAAGGTTCTGCGGGGTGAGTACCCGACCTGCACCCTGGACGAAGTTAGGAACTTTGCCGACGTATTGATCTACTGGGGGTCCGATCCATCGAGCAGCCAGCCCCGTCATATGTCCCGGTTCTCCTACTTCCCCCGGGGTGAGAAGAGGCAGAGGGGGTACGATGAGGACCGGACAGCCATAGCGATCGACGTTCGGAAGTCGCCTACGGTCGTCATCGCCGCAGATGGCTTCTTCAGGATCCCGCCGGGCGGCGACGCAGAGTTCATAGAGGCCTTGCTGGCGGCTCTGGGCGGGAAGATCCCTAAAGTCAAGGATAAGAAGATGAAGAAGAAGATCCTGAAGCTGGGAAGCACCCTCCGAAAGGCGGAGTTCGGGGTGGTCTTCCCCGGTCTGGGCCTGATCTACTCCCTCAAGGACGAGATTGACAAACTCACGCCTCTGATAACCAGGCTGAACGAGGTCTCTAGTTACAAGCTGATCCCCATGGTAGGCCACTATAACATGCGGGGCTTCAACCAGACGTTGCTGGAGGAGACCGGTCACATAAACAGGGTCTCGTTCAAAGACGGGGTAGAGCACGGTACCCAGTTCGCCGTCACCGAGGCCGTGAACGACTGCGATGCTTTGATGGTGATCGGATCGGATCTCATATCCGCCCTGCCAGCGGCCATATCCAAAAAGCTGGCCCGGATCCCGACCGTAGCCATAGACCCTCACCGTAACCTGACCACCGATATGGCCAGGGTGACGATTCCCTCTGCCATATCGGGCTTAGAGGCAGGCGGGAGCGCTCTGCGGATGGACGGGGTGAAGGTCGAGTTCGAGCCGGTAATAAAAAGCGGTTATCGATCGGATGTGGAGATACTGTCCAGGATAATGGAGGCGGTCTAGATGGCGAAGGTCGAGGTTACCATAGTGACCTACAGGGACATCTTCCAGGAGGAGGCAAAGGAGATCGGGCGTTACAGTGACGAGTACCGGGACCTGAGCGCGCTGATACTGCTGGACAGGGGCGATATGAAGCTGATCAAAACGGAGGACGGCCAGACCGTCCAGGTGGAGACCGACGGAGGGATGGTGGTGGTGACGGCCAGGCTCTCGGAGGAGGACGAAGAGCATCCTGGCCTGGCCTTCATGCCCAACAGCCCCTGGTCGAACCAGCTTGTGTCCGAGGATACCGGGACGAGCAAGATACCCGAGTTCAAGAGGATCAAAGCAGAGGTCTCGGCCACCGACAAAGATGTCGATACCATATCGGAGCTGGTGGAGAGGATAAGAGCAGATTATTAATTAGACCGGACGTATGACGATGAACCTGGTATCCATAACCGACCTGACGGGAGAAGAGATCCTGGAGATCCTGGACAGGTCAGACGAGCTCAAGAGGAGCCGGTCGGAGACGGGGCAGGTGCTGGCCAGAAAGAGCCTGGCGACCATCTTCGAGAAGCCTTCCACCCGGACCAGGGTCTCTTTGGAGGTGGCCATGACGGACCTGGGGGGGCATGCCCTCCACCTGTGTAGCAGCGACCTCCAGCTGGGTCGCGGGGAGACGATCGCCGATACGGCCAGGGTTCTCTCCCGGTTCGTTCATGGGATCGCGGCCCGGGTCTTCGATCATGCTACTGTGGAGGAGCTGGCCTTCCACGCCGATGTCCCGGTGATCAACTCTCTCTCCAATAGGGAGCATCCCTGCCAGATACTGGCCGACCTGATGACCATGAGAGAAAGCTTCGGTTATCTGGAAGGGCTCAAGGTTGCCTGGATCGGGGACGGCAACAACGTCTGCAACTCCACGATCTTAGCCTCTGCCTTGATGGGATTGGATCTGACCGTGGCCTGCCCTCCCGGGCATGAGCCGGATGGAGATATACTGGACGAGGCTGACCGTCTCGGTGGCAGGGTCAAGGTGGTGGCCGACCCGGCAAAGGCCGCCGAAGGCGCAGAGGTGGTGGAGACGGACACCTGGGTCTCCATGGGCGACGAGGCTGAGGCCGCCTTGCGAGAAAATGTCTTCGAGCCGTACCAGGTGAACTCCGGGCTGATGAGCCTGGTATCCGATGGGGCGATAGTGATGCACTGCTTACCGGCGCATCGAGGTCAAGAGATCACCGACGATGTGATGGACGGGCCCCAGTCCGCCATACTGGACCAGAGCGAGAACCGGCTGCATACCATAAAGGCGGTGCTGGAGCGGTTTCTCGGAGGATCTACAAGATGAGTAAACAGTTCATAGTGGATTTGAAGTATGGGAACGAAGTATCAAGCCTTTTTTCGGTGAAGTATAAGCATCCTCCCAGGCAGTACAAGAATGGATTCATGTTCACAGTTGGTCTGTCTGACAGAACTGGAGAGATAGAGGCAACCTATTGGGGCGGAACGGATATAAGCAAGTTGCAGAAAGTGTACGACAGCTTTGGTGTATATGATGTGGTATATATATCCGGGCTGGTCGGTCAGTTCAAAAGCAAGCAAAAGATTGACATTAATGAGGAGAAAGGGGCTATCAGAAAAACAGATGATTATGATATCGAGGATTTTGTAGGACGTACGGAAAAGAACATAGATGAACTGATCTTACAGCTCTCTGAGATCATAGGTTCCATAAGCAACCCGCACCTGAAAGCTCTCCTCAATTCGTTCTTTGACGATGTTGATTGGTTAGAAGAGTTTAAAAATGCGCCAGCAGCGATGTACATTCATCAGGCATACATAGGGGGGTTGCTTGAGCATAGCCTCAACGTGGCAGGTATCTGCAAAGCGATCTGGAGTATTTATCCCATGCTGGATAAGGATCTTCTTCTGACAGGCGCTATCCTGCACGATATCGGCAAGATAAAAGAGTTCCAGATCACTACAAACATAAGAATTACTGAAGAGGGTATGCTCAGGGGTCACATATCGTTGGGTGAGGAGATGCTGCTGGAGAAGATAAAGGAGATCGAAGAGGGATCCGGCCGTTACCATCCGAGCGGATCGGTAGAGTCCGGTGGTGATGAGACGATCTTTCCAGAGATTCTCAAATTTAAGCTGTTACACATCATGCTCAGCCATCACGGTCGTGGAGAGTACGGCTCACCGAAAGAGCCTCAGTTTCCAGAGGCTGCAGCGATATACTATGCAGATGAGTGTGATGCAAAGGTATTCCAGTATGTGCAGACCAAAGAGGAGGCGGCTACAGAAGATTTCCGTACTTACAGCAAGCGATTGGGTCAGATATATCTCAGGTGAATGAGGTGGTGGTTGTGTGTAATCATATATGTCTGTTTAAGCATATTGTGGTATAAATACATTTACAGCTGATGGTAAAAATCATTGGGAGACAGGATCCAAAGGATTTGATGATATTTCTCTCGGAGCTCTGAAGATACACCAACGGCAGCCTCGCCGATAATCTCCAATAGATGGACGAGCGAGAGGCACAGCATCCGATCAAAATCCAGATCAAGCCGTGTCTTATCGGCGGAAAACTCCAATACTTCACGGGTTGCATACAAGATGTGATGAACACGAACCAGATCAGCTTTCAACGTACACCCCCACCGCCTCCGCTAACACATCATCACGAAAGTACCTGCTCAAGTCTGCGGGAGTTTTTAGCTCGACTTTACGCCCGCCGAAGATAGAAGATAGCTCTTCTTCCATCCTGATCAGATCAAAGAAACCCGGTACATTATCGGGCTCAAATTCAACAAGCATATCAAGATCACTCTTCTGCGAGAAATCATCACGCAAGATCGAGCCGAAGAAAGACAATCTTTGGATGTGATTCCGTTTACAAAATTCGACGATCTTCCGCTTCGGTACCTTAACAGCAAACTTCGTCATCAAACCACCCATCCGCAATGGTCATGCAACTTTTTGCAAACCCCGCTATAATTTAGTTCGGGCATCCTGTATTTGTATAGATATTAGTTGGATAATAAGAATGTGTTAAATCTTTCAGCCACAGTACACATTTTTTTATCACTATAACATAACGATCGAAGTGTCGTGAGCAAAATGATTAAAATATCTAACCAGATTGTAACCATTCATATCTTGATAACCTTCCTGACATTTACGTTTTCCTCTGTTATGTTAGATATTGGCTCCAATCAAAACAATTTTTTCTGAGTAGTTTTATCCTTCGTTTGATTGGCAATTGTTAGGTAGGGTTCGATTTTAGGTGCATATTTGATGTGTCCATGAACAGGACAATCCTGACGAATGTGGCGTGAGCCATTTTTGAATACCTGCCATTTGAATACACAGTCACGTTTACATTTTGGACATTTAATATCTATATCTTTTTCACATCCAGTAGCTTTATGTTCAATTTCAGCATGATGATGACAATTCTCCTTATACCCTAATGCCTTTGATGCCAATTCATCTGCAATAGAATTCTTTTCTCTTGGAATCCAGTTAATTGTATACGAATCAAATTTAGACAACTCTTTTACAACCTGAGCACAGAGACTTTTTAAATGCTCCTTATTAATTTTCCACGCACCGTTTACCTGATTGATTACTAATTTACTATCTCCTTCAATCATAACATGCTTCCAACCCAATTCTAATGCTTTAGAAATCCCGGCTAGAAGTGCCATATATTCAGCGANANTGTTTG
>JGI24025J20009_10000640_pt1 | contig 27001 bp, 27 predicted proteins | sample Cruoilmetagenom3_FD_20009 | JGI IMG/M metagenome (IMG submission 20009) | reverse complement strand
CGATTACTTGTTCGTCCGAAAATCTTGATCGTTTCATTGCCTGTCCTTTTAGTTAGGGCAGACTCTAGTCCAAAGTGGAGGAAATTCTTAGTGGCAGGTCACGAAGCCGCAGCTACTGTAACAGCCATCGGAGTGATGGTCGCCATTGTTGTTTCCGCGGTACTAACAAAGGTATCGCCATCATTAAGCTACCCGTCCGCATTGGGGCTGTCTGTAAAGTCGATAAGCCCCAGCAATGCATCGCCGTCGTTGCTTCCCTCGGCGATCTGGTAACTCGGAAAATCTATTCCGTCAGAGTTGGTGTAACTGCCAAGCGTCTCGCCGATGTTTACGTGCAAATGTGTATCGGTGCGAACACCGGTATTGCCGACCTGACCAATGACCTCGCCGGCTAATACACTATCCCCAACCTGCAGCGGCACAGAGTCCTGCGACAGGTGCATGTAACTTGAATAAAAGATCTGCCCGTCGATGTTGTGCTCCAGTGTTACAACATTACCAAGCGCTCCCGCTGGACCCAACGAAGGATCCCGCGCGGTGGTCTCGTCGCCAAAGCTACCACTCGCCGCATCTCCGTCCGGAACGCTCTCCTCGATAAACACAACTGTTCCATCGGCAATAGCCAGAACATCCATACCAAACATCGAATCCGAAGACAGGGCAAAGTCCCAGCCGTAAAACAACTCACCTGCATGGCTGGTGGTTCCTCCCGGGGCCTGGGTGACAGAAATCTGTAAACCAGATGCAAGCGGCGAGCGTAATAGGATAGAACTCAATATCGACATAAGTATTATCCCCTATCCAGGCATCTGGAGAACAAAGGTGAAGATTGCAGCTGTGTGAACGGTGCAAGCCCGATGGTTGGAACAGGCGATAAAATCGACCTAAAGGTTAGTGGACAGAGGTTCTCAGAATCAAAACGCAAAATAATATCCACCCAAAATACTCAAACTGACAATTACTATCCGATAATAAACCAAAACGTGTCAATAATATGATGCGATATATATATTTGAATCTGGAAAGTCGCGAAGTCACTTCGTCACCTTCCCTCCAGCTACATCTAGCGCATCTGCATAAAAGAAAAGCGCAATTTTTTCTGGTTTGACATTTTCACCTGTTCCGCTATTTAGAGAGATAACCTGATCCGAGACCTAGACAGGAACAAGCTGGCAGACGTGAAGCAGCCAGTTTTGAGCGAGAAGCTCGTGATTGTTTAGGAAGTAGGATCAAAGTGATGGCGTGACGCCTGATGGGTTCTGGATGAAAGCGCGAAGCTGACACCGGATATTTTCATCAGGGAGTTCCGCCTTTTTTGTTTAGGGCTCCCCAAATCGGGAGTCATACAAATGACAAACCTACATATCGATAATACCAAAATCGCATCCTTGCGCCCTTATAAGCGTAATGCGCGTACGCACTCGGATAAACAAATCCACCAGATCGCGGCATCAATCGAAGCCTTCGGGTTTACCAATCCGGTATTGATAGATGCTGACAACACCATCATCGCTGGTCACGGGCGTGTAGAAGCCTCGAAGCAGTTGAAGCTTTCGACGGTGCCTACCATCCGCCTTGAACACTTAAGCGAGGTTCAACTACGTGCCTACGTGCTTGCCGACAATCGTCTGGCCGAAAGTGCCGGTTGGGACGACAACGTTCTAGCGATTGAACTTCAGCACCTTTCAGAAATCGACCTTGACTTCTCAATCGAAGTTACCGGATTCGAGACGGCGGAAATCGACTTCCTGCTTGAAGATGTACATAATGCTGATGCCAGCGAAGATCCCGCTGACGAAATCTATGAGGTTGCGGATACAGCAATCTGCAAAACTGGTGGCCTCTGGCTGCTCGGCGATCACCGCCTCATATGCGGCGACAGCCTTCAGCAAGAGACCTACAAAACCCTCATGAGGGGCGAGAGTGCCCGCATGGTCTTTACTGATCCACCGTACAATGTTCCGGTACAGGGACATGTATCCGGACTTGGGCGCGCGACGCATCGTGAGTTTGCCATGGTATCCGGCGAGATGAGTAGCGATGAATTTGCGGGATTTCTTGCACAAGTCCTTGGTCACCTGAAGCAATACGCTATGGATGGCGCCCTACTTTATGTTTGCATGGATTGGCGCCATGTCGGAGAAATGGATCGCGCGACACTGATGTCCGGACTTGCAACCAAAAATATCTGTGTCTGGGCTAAATCAAACGGTGGCATGGGTTCCCTTTGTCGTTCCCGCCACGAGTTTGTGTTTGTGTTGAAGTCGGGAACGGCTGCACATGTGAACAACGTCCAGCTCGGACGATATGGCCGCTATCGCACGAACGTCTGGGAGTACGCCGGTGTCAACAGTTTTGGCAGGAGCCGCGATGCGGATTTAGAAGATCATCCGACGGTAAAACCCGTGACGCTAGTAGCGGACGCCATACGTGATTGCTCGAAGCGCAATGATATCATTCTCGACGCGTTCGGGGGATCGGGCACTACATTATTGGCCGCCGAACGTACCGGTCGTAAAGCTCGCCTTATCGAGATCGATCCCGCCTACTGCGATGTCACGATCAGGCGATGGCAACGCATGACGGGCGAAAAAGCCGTGCTTGCGGATAGTGATAATTGCTTTGACCTTGTTGCAAAACAGCGGATCGAAGTTGAGGAGGTTGAAAATGTCGCCTAAAAAACCCTCCGAACCGTATGAGGTTGGCTATGGAAAACCTCCGAAGACTGGCCAGTTCAAACCTGGGCAATCTGGGAATCCAAAAGGCCGTCCCAAAAAATCGAAAAATTCGGCGGTGTTACTAAATCTAGAACTGGACCAAAGAATTGTTATTCAAGAAAATGGCAAAAAACGAACAATCACCAAGCGCGAAGCTATATTGAAACAATTAGTTAACGGAGCGATGTCCGGGAACATTCACAAAATCACCCTGATTACCAAACTTGTTGACCAAACTACTGAGCCGGAACCGTTTGTGCCCAATGAACAAGACGAAGCCGAATTACGGCAGGTGCTGGAAGAGTTCATCGCATCGAATGGAAAAATCTATGGAACACAGTGATGCTATATTGGCGCTTTATCGCACCCGATTTGCAGCTTTCAATCGGTTCGCGTTTGGAGAACTTCATCCAAGTGCGGTATTCCATAACAGTCCTTACATTGATGTGTTGGCGGATAGGCTTGAGGCATGTTCTCGTGGCGATATACGACGGCTGATCATCAACATACCGCTGCGCAGTTTAAAGTCCCACTCGGCGTCCGTAGCGCTACCAGTATGGATCCTGGGGCGCCGACCTGATGCCAAGATCATGTCAATTGTAGGATCGCGGGATTTAGCCAACGATCTGGAACGTGACACCCTGCAGTTATTACGCTCCCCTCGGTTCCAAGCCGTATTCCCGCACCTGCAGACTAGTGTAACAGAGCACGTGATAACCACGCCACATGGTGGCGCACGGATAAGTGCCATCACAAACCGGACTCTCCTGGGTCGAGGTGCTGACATGATTATCATTGATGATCCGATGACTCTTCGTCAGGCTAAGGATGACGCCACCCGACTCAAAATCATTGAATGGTTCGATGCCGAGGTATTGCAGCGTTTGAATGACAGGTCCAAAGGCGTAGTGATCTTGGTGATGCAGCGCCTTCATGTCGATGACCTAAGCGGCTATCTGATCGCGGGGCATGGTGATTGGGAAGTATTGAGTTTGCCGGCGATTGCGCGCGAAGATGTGGTTTATGATGTGCAAGACGGGATCAGTTGGCACCGGTCAAAAGGTGGCGTTCTATGTTCAGCGCGCGAAACTATGGCCGACCTTCGCAAGCGGCTATATGAAATCGGTTCCTTAAGTTTTGGTGCACAATATCTTCAGATTCCAAAAACAAATCGAGAGCAAGAAGGGTTTTGGGAACCTTGGCCACTAGAGGTTTTACGCATGCGGGATAACCCGCCCTATCGCGATGAAGCTGAAAACCGCGAATGGTTGCTAGAAGCTTTCTTCGATGAAGAGCCCGTCCCTGTGGACAACGAAGCAGCACTTGCGTTTTTTGCCGCAAAATTGGCAGAAATTAAATCGTAAAAAAATAAACTTGAGGCCGTTCGCAACAGGTAGATAACGCCACACGACGTTCGATAGACCCACTGATTGCACAATATATGTCACTTTGATGCTGGACTTCTTCAAGCACGGATGCGGTACTGACGAGGTACAACACGCAGTGTGCGTAAACACCTCGATCCCGCTTGCGGGTTCCACTCAGTACAAGGCCCGAGATTGGCTTGGGCTATGAGAAGTGGAAATCATTATGAAGCAGACCATAGTAAACGACCAAACATGTGGTGCAAAAAAGCTACCCGCCTCGAAACCTAATCGACATCGGCCAAAATCCAAAAAAGAGCAAATGGTTGCTATGTTATCCAAAGCTAACGGCGTGCGAATCTCGTCGCTATCCAAGAGGTTGGGGTGGCAAAAGCATACAGTAAGGGCAGCGATATCAGGTTTGCGCGCGAGCGGTTTTGCGGTTGAAACCTCCACGGCTTCAAAGGACGGAATGACGGTCTACAAAATCACCGGCAAGCCTGCGATAATGGGTGCATCGTGAGTTTAGATGCGGGTCCGCTGGCCTCGGGTCCAAGCCAATTGAACCGACCCGAATATCTCGACCTTTGGCGCGAGATATTCGGGAAGCCACCACCAAAAAACATCTCGATGGGGTTTATGCAGCGGGCAATAGATTTTGGACGTCAGTGCGTATCGGGACGAAGGTTATCACGACAAACCTTACGAAAGCTTAAAGCAATATCCCGAGATGGTGCATCGGCAGTAAATCCGGCCTCGTCCCTAAAACCCGGCACCTATCTAATGCGGGAATGGAACGGGCGTTCATATCAGGTTGAAGTAATCAACGGCGGGTTTGTTCTGGACGGCAAAACCTATAAATCCTTATCCGCCATTGCCAAGCACATCACGGGCGCACACTGGTCCGGTCCCCGGTTCTTCGGAGTGTCGTCATGAAGAAGAAAATTCGCTGCGCTATCTACACACGTAAATCATCCGAGGAAGGACTGGATCAGGATTTTAACTCGCTTGATGCGCAACGGGAAGCTTGTGCTGCTTACATCACTAGCCAGAAGGCCGAAGGTTGGGTGTTGATGCCCGAACTGTATGATGACGGCGGTGTATCGGGTGGGACGCTGGCGCGCCCTGCATTACAACGCTTGTTGAGCAATTTGGATGCGGGTCGTGTCGATCAGATTGTGGTTTACAAGATCGACCGCCTGTCAAGATCACTCGCAGATTTTGCTAAAATCGTAGACCGATTGAACGAAGCCGACGCGTCGTTTGTTTCTGTAACCCAGTCCTTCAATACTGCCACCAGCATGGGGCGGCTAACGTTGAACATGCTGTTGTCCTTCGTCCAGTTCGAGCGCGAGGTTACGGCGGAGCGGATCAAGGACAAAATCGCGGCGTCAAAGCGCAAAGGCATGTGGATGGGTGGGCTTGTTCCTCTCGGATACGATCCGGATGGTAGAACCCTAACAATCAACATTAACGAAGCTAAAACAATCCGAAAACTTTATGATCTGTACCTTGCACATGGAACGGTGCAAGCCGTTAAAGTACAGGCTGACCGACTTGGATTACGTTCAAAGCGTAGGACAACACCGTCAGGTGAAGAGCGAGGGAACAACCTTCTGGAACGAGGCCAAATCCATCACGTTCTAACCAACCCGATTTATGCTGGGCGCATCCGTCATCGTAAACAGATTTACGAGGGGTTGCACTCGGCAATTATCGAGCCAAGTAAATGGGAGAATGTTCAGCAAAAACTTGCTGCAAACTCTGGTAAATCTCGCGGGCACAAACATACGGCTCATCCTTCCCCGCTTGCTGGCAAACTGTTTGACGAAACAGGGGATCGCCTAACCCCGAGCCATACCAGCAAGAATGGAAAGCGGTTACGCTATTACATCTCGCGGCGACTGGTGACTGACAAAAGTAGAAAACATCCAGAAGCATGGCGTTTGCCTGCCCCGCAGTTGGAACAGGCAATTGCATCTGCAGGATACGAACATTTTGGCGAGCAAAGTATGCTACCCAATCTAATCCAAGATTTGAAAACGAACGAGGTTGCTCACCTTAACAAGAAGCTTGAGTCACTTGTCTGTATGTTCTTCAGCGGAAAAACAGTGCGGTGTTGGAGTGACCTGATCGAAAGAATAAACATTGCGCCCGGACGATTAACTATAATGCTGGATGCAAACGTCGTGGCCAAACACCTTGTCCTACCGATCGAGCGCCTCTTACCCGATGCCCTCACAATAAACCAACCATTCCAGATTCGTCGCAAAGGCGTTGAGACAAAAATCATTCTCGGCAACGCCCCGCCCGAAATCGACCAAACATTGGTACGAAATATCGTCAAAGCGATGGAGTGGTTTGAGGCTATCAAGAGTGGTGAAACGTTTACACAAATCTCTACACGCGCAGGTACGTCGAAACGGCGCATACAAGATGTAATCGATCTTGCATTTCTGGCACCCGACATCATTGAGAAAGCTGCCAACGGAACGCTCCCGCTACATTTTACTTCCGATTATCTTATAAAAACCGGTATTCCGGTCGATTGGAACATGCAGCGTAAAATGCTCAGAGATCCAGCAACAACAAACGTTCGAATCTAATACACTCAGCTAGACTCGTACCGTGGAAAAGCCGAAGAGAGACTTTGGTCGGATTCTGCCGCGTATTACTCTCTAAATCGCGTCTCGCTCACGAACCGTTATAACCAAGCTGCGGAAAACTCGCACTTAAAGCCCATCTAATTCGAGGGTATAGGAAATCGGGAAGTGTCTGGCTGGGATGGTAGGATTCGAACCTACGATACACGCTACCAAAAAGCGTTGCCTTACCACTTGGCTACATCCCAACTTAAGTGCTTCATAAATAGGCTTCAGCTTGGTCGCAAGAGGAAATTTTAGACGCCGCCAATGTCGGCGACAAATTGGAATCTTAAAGCGGGCTAGACTTGGCGATTTGGTCAATTTTCATCAAAACCGCCACCAGATTAGGCATTTCATGAAGCGGAATCGTGTTTGGACCATCGGAAGGAGCATTGTCTGGGTCTTCGTGCGTTTCAAGAAACACAGCTGCAACCCCCACGGCGGCTGCGGCCCGTGCCATTACGGGCGCGAACTCTCGTTGGCCGCCAGATGAGTCCCCCTGTCCACCTGGTTGCTGCACGCTATGTGTTGCGTCCATGACGACCGGATAGCCCGCCGCCGCCATAATCGGCAGCGCGCGCATATCCGTGACGAGCGTATTGTAACCAAAACTTGTGCCCCGTTCGCAAAGCATGATATTTTCGTTGCCGGTCGACGCAATTTTTTGCGCAACTTTCGCCATATCCCAAGGCGCAAGGAATTGGCCCTTTTTTACGTTTATCACTTTGCCCGCCCGCCCTGCGGCCAGAAGCAAATCTGTTTGCCGTGATAAAAAGGCCGGAATTTGAAGGATGTCGACAAAGGGTGCAACCTGACTGCATTGTTCGACATTGTGAACATCGGTTAACACCGGACAGTCAATTTCCTCCCGGACGGCCTTCAAAATCTCGAGACCGCGTTCCAAACCAACACCGCGTTGGCCATCAATGGAGGTTCGGTTGGCTTTGTCAAAGCTCCCCTTGAACACGAACCCCGCGCCGTTTTTAGCACATGTTTCCGCCATTTCTCGGGCTATCATCAACGCATGGTCCAGCGACTCTAACTGACAAGGGCCGGCGATTAACGTCAAAGGTAGCTCGTTAGAAATTCGAACCTTGCCGACACTAATCACTCGTTCCATGATCAAACGCTCACTTGCTCTCTGAGAATTGATACGGTTAGCGACAACATGATGTAGATACCGAGAAAAATTACTAACGCCAAAATCGTATTTTCTAGTTTTCTTGGGTAAGTAGGTACATCTGGTGCAACCGGAGATACCCCGATACTCAAGTACCGAACTTGTCGATTGGCATCGACACGGGCTGATTCCATCAGTTCCAGTGATTGCTGCAACATCAACTGACGAGTCATGAGATTGGTCTCGGCGATCATCAATTCGCCCGATATTGTCGCCAATGACACGTTGTTGTTAGAAGATTCTGTCAATTTCGTGCGCAACTCCGCCACCCGCTCAACACGTCTTTCGATTTCTCTTTGCAAAATATCGGCACGAATTTCGTTGGGGCTTGGATTGTCGAGAATTTCCGCGAGGCTTAACAGCTTATCCTCTATCTGGAGTTCGAGCGAGTTGACTATGCTCATCTGCGCCGCAATTTCGGCGTCAGCACTTAGAACTCCGCGCGCTTGTTGCAATCCCAACACCGTATTCTGCGCCTCCAGCATGGCTGCTTCGGCGTCGTTATAAGACCCCATCGCGCCCTTCATCTGGTCCTCGCGCAAGCGTTTCGACAAATCATCAACACGTTCTTCAGCGAACCCGATCAAAGCTTCCGAAAATGCCTGCGATGCCTCAGGAGTTGCCGCGATAACTTCCAGGTGAATGATACCTTCACTCAGATCATAGCCGACTTTAACGTTTTTCTCGTAAAGCTTGTAAGCGTCTTCAAGACTTGCATCCATGGGGAGACGTTGCAAATTGTCAATAAAGTCCTGTTGGAAATGGGCGCGGTACCCGTATTCTTCATCCAAACGCATCATCGCTTCGCGAGACGTCAAGTAACCTTGAACCGTGATCGAGTCGGCTGAATTCGCAAGACCAGTTCCCGAAAATAGCGCCCCTAATCCACTTGCGCCGGCTGCTTCGGATTTCTGGATAACAAACTCGGATTCCGTTTCATACATATCGGCTGCTTCGGTGTAATAATATCGACCAACCAGAAACGTCGGCAGCACAACAAAAAACATTAGACGAAGCATTAAAAGGAATAGGCGTACCCGGCGGCGGCGGATCAGATCACGCTGGATCGCGTGAACCTCGGCCAGCCTGTCAGCATCGTTCAGCATAAAATCTGCAGTTACGCGCTCACCGACTTCGGGGCTCCCTTGAACGGCTTTCTCCGGATTTGCGTTCCCGATATTGGTCAACGATACGTCGTCGCTCAACACATCAATTCCGAGCTCCTCCAGCAACTGTGCGGCATGTTCGTCGTTGTCGGCCTCAAGACCAATACGGCGCGCTTTTTGCCGCGCTTTACGCAGATACTGGCGGGTTCTTTGTGGGGGCTGATCATTAGGCATCGTAGTTATACATCTGTTTTGCTTCTTCCAAAGTATCGAACATGTGCAGCCTACCGTTTCTCAAGACCGCCGCGGAGGAGCAATACTGCTCGAGTACGCCGGGGCTATGCGAAACAATCACCACAGTCGAGCGTTTTAGACGGTCTCGCAAGACGTTACCGGCTTTCCGGTTGAATTCTACGTCTGTGGTCCCGGGCATTCCCTCGTCGATAAGATAAATATCAAAATCGAGCGCTAATAGAAGCGAAAATGTGAATCGTGACCTCATCCCGGAGGAATAGGTGCTGATCGGCATCTCGAAATATTCGTTCAATCCCGCAAGATAACGACAAAACGCTTCGACATAATCGGGATCAAGACCATAGATCCGCGCGATGTAGCGGGCGTTTTCGCCAGCCGAATGGCTTCCCGAGACCCCGCCCATAAATCCTAACGGAAACGAAATGCGCGAACTGCGGAAAATATTACCCTCGTCAGGCTGCTCAAGCCCTGCCATCATATTGATAATGGTGGTCTTGCCGGTACCGTTCGGCGCAAGAATACCCATGGAGCGGCCAAGCTCGATTTTGAAGCTGGCCTGATCCAGAATGACCTTACGCTGTGTGCCAGTCCAAAACGATTTGCTGACATTTCTAAATTCAATCATTTTGGTCGGTCATTACTAAATTAGGGCCTGTTGAATGGGCATGGAGTTTAGCTTATCGCAATTCCGGTTGATGAAATGCAAACACAATACGTTCTATCGCATCTTTTCATCACACCAACCTAACTATTTCTTCATATATTTGACATTCCGGCTTGTCATTTTTTGCGCGTCCTGCAAGGAAACACCTAACGTGGAGACCTAAAATGCCTACCCTTCTTGACCAGACATATGCAGCCATGTCCGCAGCACCGGACGACGAAGCGGCGAGTTTACAATTTTACGAGCGCCTGTCGGATGCCGAGCTGTTTTTGATGTTGGAAGAAGAAGCCAGCGACGACCGTGCTAAACCTTTGGTTTTTGAAACGGCGGACGGACCTTTTGCACTGGTTTTTGACCGCGAGGATCGACTGGCCGAGTTTGTCGACACCCCGACGCCATTCGTCGCATTGTCCGGCCGGCGCATCGCCAAATTACTGGCGGGCGAAGGTATCGGGCTTGGATTAAACCTAGGTGTGGCGCCTTCTTCCATGTTACTGCCACCTGCGGCGATCGACTGGTTGCACGAAGTTCTGGGTGCAAATTCTATCGTTACCGAAGCCACACCCGAACGACTACACGCCCCTAAAGGACTTCCTGAGACGCTGGTTTCGGCACTGGATACCAAAATCGCGAATATGTCGGGCGTGGCTTCTGCGGCTTATCTGGTCGGTGTTATATATCTAGGCGGATTAAATGGGCATATGCTCGCATTTGTCGACACGCCAGCCGCGGCGCGCGAAGGTGTGGCCGAGGCGATATCCGAAGCGCTAGTGTTCAGTGGTGTCGAAGCTGGGCAGCTGGATGTAACGTTTCTGGATCAAGACAATCCACTGGTGTCCGAGTTTGCCAAAGTTGGTCTAACCTTCGAAATTCCCGCGCTGATTTTGCCAACGGCACTTAAACCTCTGGCTCCGGGCATGGACCCTGACAAACCGCCTAAACTGCGCTAACGATTTTTTTCCAGTAGAAGGACCATGTCACGTTTAATCGCGCCGACGATTTCTTTGCCAAGTTCACCGCGCAATTGTTCCTGTACGACCTCACGCACCATATCTCGCAACATGCCTTCGTCGATTGCAGGGTTCGCGATTGCAAAACTATCCCCGGAATCAATTGGCGTGTCGTGCGGCACACGCATGCTTTTCTCAAGTATGACGGTTTTTCGTTTCGACGGATAAACCCGCATATGAGGCCGAAGTATCAGTATCTTTGATGGCAGGTTTCGGTTCGATGCGGAAGTATTAACAGCTGGCTTTTCTTCAACAGCTGGCTGCAACTCTTCCGAAATTTTTGCACGCGTTTCCTTTTGCACCATCTCGCGGATGGAGGACAAAACATCGCTTAAGTGCTTTTTATCAGGTTTGTCCACGCGTATCCTCAACGATCGCCTATCGTCAAACTAGCGGAGGTCGAGTTCAGACGTCAACTCGCTTACTCCCAACGATCACCAATCGCATCGAGGATCTTGCTTCCCGAAAACGTTGAGCCAGATTGTTTGGTTACTTCGTTGAAGTTCACCTCTGGATCATAAGCCGGAATGCCGAGGTCAAGGTTTTCAACGGTCAGTAACCCCATCGAAGACAAAAGGTTAAGCGCAGCAACATACTCGTCACGCTGTGCGGATGCCAGATTCGACTTCGCTGACAGCAGTTCTTGTTCCGCGTCCAACAGATCAAGCGTTGTTCGCGATCCCAACCGTGTTTCCTCGAGAATGCCGTTATAAGCGATCTGCGAGGCTTCAATTTGCAAGTTGGCCGCAACAATCGAAGCTCGCGCGACACGAATGTTAGCCCAGCTCGACGCTGTCGCCTGCCGGATTTGACGCATAACATTCTGGGTTGTGGCTTTACGGCCTTCTAGCGCCTGTGCCGCCGAACGCATCGAACTGGAAAGCACGCCACCATTATAAATTGGCACTTGCCCCGCAACCCCAACCGTTGCCCCGACGACATCTACCGGAGTATTCGAATAAGCAAGCGAACCAGTCAGGCTGACAGTTGGCGACACCGCTGAACGGGCGCGTTCTACATCATGTTCCGCTGCCTTTTCGCTAAAGCGTGCGGCACGGATAGAAGGGTGTTCGCGCATCGCGATAGACTCGGCTTCGGCCAATGAGTTCGGCAACCTTGGCAACGCAGGCGTAGGTTGCAAATTCGTCGGCTCCGCACCGACAACAGCACGATAGATTTCTTGCGAAAGCGCCAAACGGCCCGAACTTGCGGCCAGACTGGTTTTCGTTGCAGCTAGCCGCGCTTGAACCAACGCCACTTCGGTTCGCGTAACAGCCCCAACCGCAAAGCGGTCTTCCATCGCCTTCAGCTGTTGCTGGTTAACGTTAACCTCGTTTTGCGAGAGGGCCAGGAATTTCTGGTCGCGACGCACATCAAGATATGCCGTAGCAGCACTTAGCAACGTGGACTGACTGCTGGCCTTTAGGTTCTCGCGTGCGGCAAACACCATATTTGCAGCTGCATTTACCGCTTCGGCTGTTCGGCCACCGTCAAATATCGTCAATCTCGCATCCAGTGACGCCCGCAGGGTATCTGCTGGCGGCACAACACTGTCCAAAGCTTGCGAAACCGCCGCACTTCCCGAAGCCGTAACCGTCGGCCGCATGCCCGCACCTGCCTGAACCACCGTCTCATCTTGTGCACGTAAACTGGCGCGACTGCTTTCGAGTGTCGGATTGGTGCGATAGGCCTGAACCAGCGCTTCGTGCAATGTAACCGCCGAAGCCTCAATCGGAAGTAACGCAAGCCCGGCCAGAATGGTCACACCGTAGGTGGCTTTGATCTTAAAAGGCATATGCGAATCTCCGTCTGATTATTGGTCAATCATTAGCGAGGCATACATGAAGGGCAACACAAGGTGAACCTAAAAAGAAAACTCTGTTTTAGCGGCGAACCCCGGCAAAATCGGAGCGGTGGCATCAAAAGCAGAGTGCCAACTGATTCCAGCAGCGGTCTTCCGGCCGATCCGGCACTGCCCCTGCGGACCGTCAACAAACAACGCAGCGATTCTACCGCCGACCTTCAACTGATCCAAGAGGGAATCGGGTATAACCTGAACACCGCCTTCAATTATGATGACATCGTAGGGACCATGCTCCGCCGCGCCTGCAATTAACGCACCTTTGTGGATTACCGCGTTATCGGCGGACTGCTCACTCAAGATCGTTTCAGCCTCGTTTGCCAAGGCTTCATTTTCTTCAACAGCAATCACTGCCTCGGCAAGGCGGGCAATCACCGCCGCCGAATATCCCATCCCAACCCCGATATCGAGCACAAGTTCGTTACCACTTATATTAAGCGTTTCCAACATCTTGGCCAATATTCTCGGGGCAAGAACGACGCTACTTGCGTCAAGACTAATGTGTTGTCCAACATATGCCAACGGCCGCTGCTCGGCAGGGATATATACTTCGCGCGGAACCTGCAGCATCGCTTCGATTATCGGGTAAAGCGTCACATCTGAAGGGCGGACTTGTCCGTCAACCATGGCAGTGCGGGCGGCTTGGTAGTCAATCATCTTGCTGGCCTTTTTGAACTGGGTGATTGGCATTCTTTTGGCACAAATAAACGAGCGGAGCAACTTGATCTGTCGCAGACTATTCTGGCTTGCACGTCCCCCACCCGATTGCTATAGCAACAACCAACCCGAAGGCATCAGGCGAGTTGGCGGAGTGGTTACGCAGCGGATTGCAAATCCGTGTACACGAGTTCGATTCTCGTACTCGCCTCCATTAACCCTTTGGGTTCATTACCTTTTATTTTTCACCCACCACAAAATGTGCGTTGCACACTTGTAGCACACTTTTGTTGTCGCAAGGTGTGTTCAAAAAGTGTAGTTTCAACATAGTGTTTAAAAACAGTGAGTTGAAACGTGACAAGCGACGCAGCAACAATTAAAGTTAACGAGAAACTTACGCTTTATAGACGTGCGAACAGCAATCGCTGGCAGGCACGACTCTTATTGGAAAATGGCGAGTGGCACCGCTTTTCTACGAAAACAACGGATTTAGACACAGCAAAAGATTTTGCACTCAAGCAATTTTACACAGCAGACTTCCGCAAAAACAACAATCTGCCTGAAAGCACCCGCAAGCTTCGTCGTGTTGCATTATTTACACGAAACAGAATGCAGGAAGAACTGGACGCAGGTGGCGGAAAAGTTGTGTTTGTAGATTACATATCCGCAATTGACCGCTATTTAATTCCGTTCTTTGGCAACATGGACGTTGCTGCAATTACGGTTAACGATTTAAAGGATTTTGATAAATTCCGCACTAAAAAGATGGGGCGGAAAGCATCACACAGCACAGTCAACATGCACAACAGTGCTCTAAACAGAGTGTTTGATGAAGGCTTAGCCCGCGCATGAATGCTGAATTACATTCAGGGCGCGAGAACTTACAGGCAAACAGCGAGAAGAAACGCGCAAATGTAGTTGACGGCAGTACCGTTACGGATAAGGCGTTTAAAATNTTGTTTGCGGGTAAGCNTAACGAAAAGGCGCTACTGGCAGCTGTAGGCGTTGGAAAAAGCGGCTATGCTGCAACGGGAACACATAACAATGCTCGCTCTGGACGCATTTGAAGAAGGTAAGCTTAGTGAAGCTGGTTTGATGCAAGTTTTGAACGGTTAATTTCCCACCTCAACCAACAACTTCGTTCTCGTCAACAAAATACGTTTTTGACATTTTCGTTCTTGTTGGCTGCGGGGCAGATTTTTGCGCACCCATTCAATATGCTTTTCTTCACGTGCCAACTGCTTTGCTAAGCCCAGCTTTGATTTTGCCATTTGTCTATCCTTTAACATCAGCTAAATATTACTGCCTTCAACGCCAACAAATGACCATGCATTTCAATACTCCTGACTACGCTAATGATAAATAAAAGTAGCAAAGGAACGGTCATGAATAACTTAAACGAACAGCTTAACGCAGACGAAGTAAAAGCTTATGCTGCGCGTGTTGAGAAATTTGAAAAAGAGATTGAAGCAGAAGAACAGCGCGGTGACGAAAAGAGCGATTGGCGCGTTGCGCGTGTTGGTGATGTTGGCAGCGATAGCTGGAACATGAACATGCAGGAAATTGACTTGGAGTTGGAAAAGTTACGTGCGCGACACGCAAAAAATAAAAGACTTAAGGAATTACGGCGCATTAAAGAGCTTGCTGGAATTGCTAAGCCACACGTTGAGGCTTTGGCGCTTAAGCAAGTAAAACGTCTTCCAAAAAAACTGTAGTATTGTCGCCGCTCCCGCGCCCAACTCAACGCAAATGATAAATACTTTAACAAGCTAAGGCGCTGGCAGAGCTGGTGTGATTTTTAGGAAACGACATGCTTTTAATGGAAACGATTTATACGGATTTACACAGTTTTGATATTGTAGATAGCGCTGCAGAATTTAGCACGGTTTGGTGCGGAAAGAGTAAAATCTGGTTTGCTGTGCAGAAAAACAAAGGCGGTGATTTGAGCGTTGCAGCTGCGATTATCGCTATCGATTTTTTTAAACGGACCTTCCCAAACTTCGTTTAACTCTCACATCATTTTGCTGATTTGCTCGCAATCTCGGCGATTGATAAACACAGTTTGGTCGCAACGGCCATATCCTGCACCGAAATCCATTCCAGCGGCCCATGGATATTCTGCATGCCCGTAAAGAGGTTTGGCGTTGGCACACCTAATTCGGTCAGGCGCGAACCGTCGGTGCCGCCACGGATCGGGACGGAAACCGGTTCGATGCCGAGCCCCCGCGCCGCCTCACGCGCGAGTTCCACGGGTGCCATGTCGGTTTCCAGCCAGTAACGCATGTTGCGGTACTGCGGTTTGATAGAACAGGTTATCTCGGCGCGCGGCTCTGAGGCCTGAACCGTCTCACAGACTTGTTCAAGCAGACGGCCCTTCTCGGCCAGACCCTCACGCTCGAAGTCCCTGAGGATGAACTTGATTTTCATTTCAGCGGCGTCGCCAGTCATTTCGGTCGCGTGGATGAAACCCTCGCGGTCGGCAGTTGTGTCGGGTGTCATCGTTGCCTGAGGCAATGTCGAGATGATTTTCGATGCCAGATGTATGGCACTAACCATTTTGCCAGTCGCGAGACCTGGATGGATAGAAACCCCCTTAATGGTGACGGCAGCGCCATCAGCGGAAAAGCTTTCATACTCTATTTCCCCGACTGCCGCACCATCGAAAGTATATGCAAAGTCAGCAGCAAGGTCTTTTGGCAGCTTCGAGCCCACGCCTCGCCCGATTTCCTCGTCAGGGGTAAAGGCAATACGGATGGGGCCGTGCGGAATATCGGTGTTGTTAATCAGATGACCAACAGCCGTCATGATGATCGCAACTCCTGCCTTGTCGTCCGCACCAAGCAATGTGGTGCCCGAGGCCGTAACGATGTCCTGTCCGACCTTTTCGGCCAGATAAGGGAATTCATCGGGCGATAGCACCAACTCCGGCGCGTCGGGATAGGTGATCTCCCCGCCGTTATAACCCCGGATTACACGCGGCTTAACATTTGTTGCGTTGTATTGTGGCGCGGTATCAACATGGGCAAGAAAACCAATTGTAGGACCAGCGGTCGTGCCCGGAATTGTCGCGAGCACAACGCCGTAATCAGTCAACTCGACGTTCTGTGCACCTAGTTCCGTCAACTCCTGCTTAAGTAATCGCAAGATATCAAACTGGATTGCAGTGCTCGGCGAGGTCGCGGACTCGTCGTCACTTTGGCTGTCGATGGCGGCATACCGCACAAGTCGGTCTTCGAGTTCCTGATCGAAAGGGATGGACATGGGTGGCCTCTTTCTGCTGCGCTCACAATTCGGCTGACCGTAAAGGAAAAAGTTGACCGACTATAGGGGTAAATTCCGAACTACTTCTTAAGCATTCGGATACCCGTCATCGTCCGTCACTGCACCAAGTATCATACTAGACTTTGAAATCAGGAAGAGTGCCCGTTGAGTAGCCATCGATCATAGTCCGATACCAGCAAGTGTATCGGATCTTCGTCTTCTTCGACCTCGGCAAAGCGACCGATTGGCTCTTCAAAAATGTTGTCCGTCAGATCGTCGTTTACTGTCGAAACCTCGCCAATCAGAACGTCGCCGCCCTCTCCCCAGAAGGCGTGCCAATTGCCTGGCATCAGGGTCACACTTTCTCCGGGTGACAACTCCAGAACATCGCCCGCTTTCAGGCAACGTTGAACACCGTCTGTTGCGATGTTCACATCAGAGCGGCGATCTAGGTTCCCGTCGGCGTCAGAGGCAAACATCTTCAGTGCCAAGGTCGCGCCGCCGCGGTTAATAATATCCTCGGCTTTGACGATATGCCGGTGCATCGGGGATATTTGATCATGACGCGAAATCATGATTTTTTCGGCATAGCACATGCCACCGCCACGCTTTAGGTCCTCTTGCGAACCGTTACGCAAAGTGAACAGGAACAGCCCGAGCTTGTCGAAATCCCCCTGCCCGTAATCGGTGATATCCCACCCCATCCGCGCCTGCAGAATACCGGTGATTTCCGACCGCCGGTCCCGCATTTGACCGGGCGTCCAATATGCGAAAGGAGGCATCCGAAACCCGAAGGAACGGATGAACTCGTCCCCCTCGCGCAGGATGGAATTTACCTGAGAACGTTTCATCCGTTTATCTTCCAACTAGAGCGAAACGCCGTCTTGGTTAAAATAATGCAGTTTACCTTCAGCAAATGCCAGCCCGACCGACGCGTCGGGTTCCAGCGTGTTTTCACCGCTCGCACGGACAGTAACCTGCCCGAGGTCGCCGCAGTTGATAATAAGGTAGGTATCCGCCCCCAGATATTCGACCACATCAACCGTTCCGTCGATTTGGCCCATTCCGGGATCGGTTGGAGTAATCGCCTCGGGGCGGATACCTAAATGCGCCGCCTGACCATTATGAGGGTCAGGGACGCCACCACCACCAGCTAACACAATTTTCCCTTGGGAGGATGTGCAGGGGAGGATGTTCATTTTCGGGCTGCCGATAAACTGGGCCACGAATAAATTGTCCGGGTTGTTATAAAGCTGTTTTGGCGTACCAATCTGCTCGATTTTTCCGTCTTGCAGTACGACGATACGGTCGGCCAAGGTCATCGCCTCGACCTGATCGTGGGTTACATAGATCATTGTCGAGCTTAGGGTTTGGCTAAGCTTGGCAATCTCGTAGCGCATTTCCACACGCAGGGCGGCATCGAGGTTCGACAAAGGCTCGTCAAACAGGAAGGCCGTCGGGTCGCGGACAATCGCTCGGCCGATCGCAACCCTTTGGCGCTGCCCGCCAGAGAGGTCTTTGGGGCGGCGGTCCAGATAATCTTCAAGGCGCAGCGCCGCGGCGGCATCGTTAACCATCTGCTCGATTTCAGGCTTCGGGCGCCCGGCGGTTTTCAGGCCGAAGCCCATGTTGTCGCGCACGCTCATATGCGGGTAAAGCGCGTAGGACTGGAAGACCATCGCCAGCCCTCGCTTCGAGGGTGGCTGAGCAGTCATGTCAGTGCCATCAATCAACACCTGCCCACGGCTGGTTTCCTCCAAGCCCGCAATCATACGCAGCAACGTCGATTTTCCGCAGCCTGAAGGACCGACAAAAATGATGAATTCACCCTCGTCAATCGCCAGATCAATACCTTTGATGACCTGCACTTCGCCGAACCATTTCTCGACCTGTTTAAGTTCGATGGCACCCATGATCAGCTTCCTTCTGTTTTTATCGTAGGCGAGGCCCAAGCCAGCCAGATTGCCGCCGTCCACGTGAAATCCATGCCACCGGCAGGGCTGCCATCTTGCGGATTAAAATACTCGGCAAAGCCGGATTTTGATATCAACGCAGCAGTATCTTCGCGTAATTTTTCAGCTTGCGCAGCGTGCCCCATGTCTTTCAATCCCATGGCCAGCAACGTGTTGATGATCCCCCAAACTGGACCACGCCAATACCGGAAAGGCTCGAAACGTGCGGATTCCGGATCGTGGCTAGGCATGGAGAACGTGGTGGCTTTGATAACCCGATCAAACGCTGTTAGCATCCGGTGATCGTCGATCCCTGCGTACCAACACAAGAATGACGCCGAGGATACACTTCCAGCGAATTCCCCCGTACGAACATTCAGCGCATCATATGCACCAATCGCAGGGTTCCACAATTTCTCCACTCCGGCTTCGATCGCCGTGATCCAGCCACGGATTTCGCCTCCATCTTCACCAAGCACATCAGCAAGGGCTAGCAAGTCACGGTTCGCACGCAACAAAATGAAAGTCATCCCCGGATCCGCCACTCTGAACGGACCGTTCGCAGTCATCTCGGCCTCGTCCCATTCGCAATCGCGGCCCGCGTATACAATCGCCATGAAACGGTCATAGTCGGTTTTTTGCGGGCGCATATGCGGGTCAACATGGCCAAGGTCGTTACGCTTGTAATCGCCGACGCGGCTAATATCGATATTCTCCATCGCCTCGTCCCATTCAGGGGCGTTATCACGACCGCTTTCCCACGGGTGGTTAACGACAATCATACCGTCCTCGTTGCGATGCTCGAAAAACCAGCGGTGCGATGCCAGCAGTTTGGGGAAAAGCGCCGCTAGGTGCGCCCGACCGCTTTCAGGGTTCTTTTCGAACACAGCGCGCGTAAAGGAGGCCGCGACCGGCGGCTGGGAAATGCCCGACGTGGGCGGAGTGTGCGTCGTTCCCCACACGTCCGGCCCGGGGAAATACCCGTCGCTGGCCTCGTGGAAAATGATGTGCGGCACCATCCCGTTTGACCACTGACCGGTGAACAGGGTTTCCAGTTCCACCCACGCACGATCTAGGTCGAACGTCGCAAAGCCCAGCGCGGCAAAGGCACTGTCCCAATTCCACTGGTAGGGGTACAGACCGTCGGTTGGCACGGTATATGTGCCACGATCATTGCCGCGCATGATCTCGCGGGCTTGGGTATCTAGAGTATTTGACACGACGTTCATTTATCCTTTTACGCTGCCTGCAGTCAGGCCTTTGGTCATAAATTTCTCCAACCCCAGGAAGATCAGCATGATCGGGATCGTTGCGATCACCGAGCCTGCCATAAGGTGCTGGCGTGGAATTTCGGAGGAGTTCAGCATCGCCACCCCTCGGGTTAACGTGAACTTGCTGGGGTCATCCAGCAGCATGAAGGCCAGAAGGAATTCGTTCCAGCCGATCATGAACACATAAAGCGAAACCGAGGCGATTGCCGGCAGGCTTAACGGCAGGGTTATTTGCCAAATCACCTTCAGGCGCGAGAGGCCGTCCATCAGCCCCGCCTCCTCGATCTCGGCGGGAAGTCCACGGAAGTAGCCCTGCAACATATAAAGGGCCACTGGAATAGTGGTAACCGGATAGATCAACAGAATACCTACCAGCGAGTTGCGCAGCCCGACCATCGAGAAGGCAATGTAGATCGGCAGTGCCAAAACGATCATCGGTACCATGTAGATCAGCAGGATCGAACGCGACATCACAGCCTGTCCTTTGAACCGCAAACGGGCGACGGCATAGGCACCGGGGACGCTGAACAGCAGCGTTATCAGCACTGTCATTATTGACACGAAGGCCGAAGTTGCCAGATAGCGTCCGAAGTGGAAATCACGGAACAGCTCGACGTAGGAGCGGAACAGCCCCCAGCCTTTGCTCAGGTCAAGCGAGTAGTCCAGCGGGTTCGCCAACAACGCTTGTTGGCTTTTCAAGCTGGTCATGACCATTACGAAAAACGGAATGGCAACGATCACACTAAAGAAGACATACCCAAATCCGGTCAGGAACTTGATGATTGCAGCCTCGAATTCGTGCCGTGTAAGGGCACCGAACGGAATATCGTGCAGCATTTTGCCGATGGGCAAAGTGGTGCCGGTTGCGAAAATAGCCAGTGCAACGACTTGCGCCATCGTATTTTGTGAAAACTCGATGCCAAACGGCTGCGCCAGACGGAGAGCAACCAGTATAGCCCCGCTTACCGCAGTTATCAGCAATACCGGCATAAGCCCCGAGTTCTCCGGCTTGCGCAACACCAGAAGAACTCCGGCAATTGCACCCGCAGGCATAGCGGCCAGCAATCCGGGTGTCGCCGCAGCACCGGTTGTCAGCGATAACGCAATAGCAACGCAGATCGCGATAACACCGCCCCACAGCAGGCCAAGAACCGCGCCAACGACATATCCGTAGCGAAGAATACTCATAGACCTTCCTCCTGTGAGGCAAATTTGAAGAAGAAGATCGAGAACACCACGAGGATCATAAAGATCACCACAGCAACCGCAGCCCCCGCCCCGATGTTCGATACCGCAAACGCCTGTTCATAGACGTTAACCGTCAAGGTTCGGGTTCCGGCGTTACCGCCTGTCAGCAGGAAGATGTCGTCGAATTTATTGAACGTCCAGATGAAGCGCAGCAGGAAAAGCACGCTGAGAATGCCAAGCAATTGCGGCAGCGACAGATACCAGAATTTCTGGAAGGGCGAGGCACCGTCCATATCCGCAGCCTCGTACATATCAGCACCAATGCTCTGCATGCGGGCGAGGATGAACAGGAAGGACATCGGAAAATACCGCCAGATTTCGAAGACCGTGACCATGATCAGGGCTTGAGGCTTGGCGCCGAAGAAATTGATCGGCTGGCTCGTCACCCCCATTTGCAACAACAACGCATTGGCCGAGCCCGAGAATGGATCGAACAGCGTGACCCATGTAAAGGCCACCGCGATAACCGGTGCTACATAGGGGAACAGATAAAGCCCGCGCAATATCCCCTGCCCTCGGAAGCTTTTGTTCAACAGCATGGCGGCGAATAGCCCGACGACAAGTGCGCCGATGGTGCCGAACACGGAATAGAACAGGGTGACGCCAATCACACTCCAGAACTCGCGACCATCAAAAAGCAGCACGAAGTTTTCCAGTGTGAATGTTGTGTCGAATAGAACCGAACTCGATTTGCCAGAGATATCCGCCTCGGTATCTTTCGGGCTGGAACCTGCATCAATAAACGCCTGGTCGCCAGTGATCGGCATCCGCAATTTCTCTCTGTAGGCGGGTTCCCAGTCACCCAGATCGCAAGAAAGGTTCCGGCCTTCCAAGGTGCAACGCTCATCTAGCTGCAATATGGTCAGACCGTCGGGCAGCACGTCCTGCATAGTAACGTCGCGGATCGGCTCGGCGCGTGACGAATTCGATAGCCGGTATTCAAGCTCGGCCTCGTCGCCGGGCTTTTCGATATCGCCGCGGATGCGTTCGTAAACTTGTGGTTTCGTCAACCGTAAGTCGGCCAAACCGATTGGTTTGAAACTGATCCAGAAAATTGCCAGCAACGGCAGAATGACGACTAGCGATGCACTGATCAAAGTCGGCGCAAGCATTCCCCAAGCGAGCTTGGCTTCGCGTTTTTGCAGCGGTCCGCTTCCTTTTGGGGGTGTAGATATTTGCATGGCGCGATACATTTTCCGGATGGATAAAAAATGGCCGGAGCGAAGAACCCGCTCCGGCCGTGAGGCTTATTCGACTTTGGACAGCTCTTCGTTCAGCGCTGCAACCGTTGCGGATGCGTCACGGACGCCGTCCATGTACTCGCGTACCAAGCGGTTGATGATTTGGCTGTTGACGATTTTAGAAGCCAGGCCAAGCTGACCTTCGGCAACACCCCAACGCTGGGCTGTACCAAGACCACCAACGATCTCGTCGATCATATCCTGAGCGTAAAGGTCCGACAGGGCTGCTTTACGATCAACACCTACTGGCAACATGGACCAAGCTTCTTGATACTCGGTTGCGTTGCCTGCAGTACCGCGACGCACAGGGAACTTGCCCTCGGGTGCCATCGATAGTGTCTGCATGTAGCCTGTCGACATCGAATACTCGACGAACGACTCGGCAGCGTCGATATCTGCATCCGATGTAATACCGAAGTAACGGATGTCAGCCCACGCAGCGCCATCAGGATTGGATGGACCAGAGAATTTGGTCACGATACCCGTAGCCGCAGCAAGCGCGGACGAAGTCGGATCGTCGTTGATTGTGGGGGGAGCGGAGTCACGTAGGCCAGCAAGCTCGTCGAGGATGAACGGCGACCAGATGATCATTGCCGCTTTACCCGCGAAGTATAGCTCGCGTGATTGCTTCCAGTACAACTCACCCGGAGGCGATGCTTCGGTGATGGCTTTATAGAATTCCAGCACTTCGGTTGTTGCAGCTTCGTCCAGCGGCTTGAAACCACCGGCGTCTACGGGTGAAACACCGTTTGCAAGGAATACGTGCTCAAGAACCTGAGACATGAAGCCTTCGTCGATTTTTGTCGCAGCAACAAAACCGTACATCTCTGGCGGATTGTGCAACGCTTCAAGCGCAGCCAATACGTCGGCATATGTGTTTGGCGCAGCTAGGCCAGCCGCATCGAACAGGTCTTTGCGGTAGACAACCATCTGTGTCCAGCCATCAACAGGAACCGATGCATACCCGTCGGCAACAGCCGCCATGCTGAGCGCACCGGAAGCAAACGTGCCAGCGCCAAGGCTTTCGATCACGTCCGTTGCAGCGTCCGTATCAAGAATACCGGCCTCGGCCCAAGGCAAGGCATATTGAAGCGGGTGGTAGATAACATCCGGCAGATCACCAGCCGCGAACGCCGCAGTGGCACGTGTGCCAAGATCGCTCTCGGTTACAGGGATAACCTCGACCGTAATGCCTGTTTCGGCTGTAAATGCGGTCGCCATTTCTTCTTGCTTGGCAAGGCGCTCGGGCTGTTCTTCAGTGGTCCAGAAACGCAATGATTCTGCGTTTGCGGCCATTGCTGACATAGCAAGTGTAAGCGAAGTGCTCACCAACAGATGCTTCCATCTGCTCGTTTTGGAATAAGTCATTCTTTCCTCCCATGACTCGGTTGTAGTGCCTCTGCAACAATCGCAGAGATTTCTTTCGGTGATTTGGTGGCGGGGCCGTCTGACTGACGTTCAATCAAACGCGCATCCACCAATTCACGGAAACTGTCGGCAGCCGCTCCGCGGACAACCTGCAAAATAATATCGGCAAGCCGTGTACCGGCTTCGTTGGAATCAACGGCGAATGTGGTCAGTGGCGGTGTCGCATGCGCGCCCTCAGGGATACCGTCATAGCCGACAACCGACACATCGCGCCCCACATACAGCCCTAGCGAGGCGGCCGCCCGACAAGCACCCAAAGCTGCGCGATCGAGGGCGCAGACAATGGCCGTCGGTGGAACCGGCAACGACAACAAGGTGTGCGCAGCCCTGAACCCCTGCTCAATCGACATGGCACCATCAACAATCAGATCGGTATCCGCTTCGATTCCTGCTTCTGCTAGTCCGGCCAAATATCCGTCACGACGCAAAACCTCGAAGTTGTTGTCTGCGTGTCCGCCGATATACGCGATCCGCTGATGCCCGAACCCGTGCAAACGTGCCACGGCTTTCTCCATCGCGTTTTCACCCGCGATATCGAACCAGGCACAATCCGTATTGTCGGAAATTCGGCCATAGAGCACAAACGGCACACCCTTGCTTTTCAGCAATTCAACACGCTCGTCATGGATTTTGGTTCTTGGCAAAATAAAGCCATCGACTTTTTGTTCGGCAACCAGACGCGAGTGCACCTCGATACTGTGCTCATCGGACTGGGCGGTCGCAACAACCAGCGTCCAGTCATCTTCGCCCAGACGCAGTGATATTCCGTGAAGGAAGTCGGACAGGAACGGCTTGTGCGCGTTTTCACCTGCAACACTCAAAACGAGCCCGACGGATTTCACCAAACCCGTCCGAATTGCCTGCGCATGACTAGACGGCCGATACCCCAGCTTCTCGGCCGCGTTGGCCACGCGGAGCTGCGTCGACTCCGCGATGTCAGGATATTTATTGAGAGCACGCGAAACTGTCCCTTTCGACAGCTTCAAATAGTCCGAAAGATCCTGAATCGTGACTTTTCCAGCACGTGTCGGCTTTGTTTTTACAACATCTTTATTCAGAGTGCTTTTCAAAATATTCTCCCGTTGGCTTTTACGTTGACCACCGAAACCGATTTCGTCAAGTATTTTCGAAACCGGTTTCGTGAAACCAATTCCGGTCAATAAATTAGGGGAATACAAGATAAAAATTGGAAAAATACGCTAGGAGCACATCATGTCGTTAGAGACGGCACCTAGAATCACTTATGATCGAACGCACGATTCAACCAAGCGCGAGAAACAAAACGGATGGAGCGCTCACACGACCCCCATCTCGCTCGAAATCCGGTCGTAACCAGCATTCCACCACCCAATCAACAACGTGATTCTCGCGCTTACCCGGGATCTCGGCGTCCAATGTTGGGCAAATCTAGGGCATTCAAAATTTTACCTGCCCATTTTTTAACCACAGCCATGTTTTTGTGCAATATTTACCCATCCACTATGGTTAGGTGCCGCGCGACATGCACAATTACACTCACTAGGATCGGAAAACTAATCAATTTCGGTTTTGGTGGAAAGTGTGCGGCGACGAAAGCCTTTGAACTCTATTCGCCACCGCACGGGTGCAACACGAAGCTGCAAGGGTATGGTACTCGAAATGATACCAAACATTCAACCAGACGAGAACAAAACGTCACGTTGTTTTCCGGGCAGCAAATCCTCGGAGACTAGAATGACCAACCTCAAAAAAATCGCATTAGGCCTTGGCTTGTCGGCATCATTGCTGGCGACATCGGCGATGTCCGCCGAAGACACAATTAAAGTCGGAATCCTACACTCGCTGTCCGGCACGATGGCGATTTCCGAAACAACGCTAAAAGACGTGATGTTGATGCTCATCGAAGAGCAGAACAAAGCCGGTGGCGTTCTTGGCAAGCAGCTGGAACCTGTCGTTGTCGATCCGGCCTCCGATTGGCCACTATTCGCGGAAAAAGCCCGCGAGCTGATCGAAGTTCACGAAGTATCCGCCGTATTCGGCAACTGGACATCGGTTTCCCGTAAATCGGTTCTGCCGGTATTCGAAGAACTCAACAACATCCTCTTCTACCCTGTGCAATACGAGGGCGAAGAGTCCCAGCGCAACGTATTCTACACGGGTGCAGCCCCGAACCAGCAGGCGATCCCGGCGGTTGACTACCTGATGGCCGAAGAAGGCGTCGAGCGTTGGGTTCTGGCCGGTACCGATTACGTTTACCCGCGCACAACCAACAAAATCCTCGAGGCATATCTGATCGGCAAAGGCGTTGCTCCTGAAGATATCATGATCAACTACACTCCTTTCGGTCACTCCGATTGGCAGACAATCGTTTCCGACATCGCGGCGTTCGGTTCCACCGGCGTGAAAACCGCTGTGGTTTCGACCATCAACGGTGATGCAAACGTTCCTTTCTACAAAGAACTGGGCAATCAGGGCATCTCGGCCGAAGACATCCCTGTGGTTGCCTTTTCGGTTGGTGAAGAAGAACTCGCCGGTCTAGACACTGCTCCGCTAGTTGGTCACTTGGCGGCATGGAACTACTTCATGTCCGTTGACACAGACGAGAACGCAGACTTCATCGACGCATGGCAAACCTTCATCGGTTCCGACGAGCGCGTAACAAACGACCCAATGGAAGCACACTACATCGGCTTCAACATGTGGGTCAAAGCGGTTGAAGCTGCCGGCACTACAGACACAGACGCCGTTATCGACGCGCTTGTGGGTGTTGCGGTTCCAAACCTGACGGGCGGCCTGTCCTCCATGGGTGCAAACCACCACATCACCAAACCGGTTCTGGTTGGCGAAATTCAGGACGACGGCCAGTTCGACGTTGTTTGGGAAACCGACGGCCTCGTTCTTGGCGACGCATGGTCCGACTTCCTACCGGATTCCGCGGTGCTAATCTCCGACTGGCGTGCTCCGCTATCTTGCGGAAACTACAACGTCGAAACCGGTGCATGTGGCGGCGCTGAATAGTTCCTCCCTGCGGGGGCGCCTTGGATTGCGCCCCCGTGCTTTTGAATTCTGGCTGGATGTCATGCTGAAAAAACTTCTCCTTACGTTTGTGTTTATGATCTTTGGCGCGACTGCCTTCGCGCAAAATCTAGAAACACTGGTCGC
>JGI24025J20009_10000638_pt1 | contig 27040 bp, 29 predicted proteins | sample Cruoilmetagenom3_FD_20009 | JGI IMG/M metagenome (IMG submission 20009) | reverse complement strand
ATTTTGTTCATCCTCTTACTTTTCAAATTTTAGCCTCACAAGAGGTTACCTATAAATTATTTAAAGAGAGAGAAGGGGAAATGAAACATATCTCCCTTGCTCGAGTGGCTGACCTTTTGCTAATTGCTCCAGCTACAGCTAATATAATAGGAAAAATTGCTCAGGGAATTGCTGATGATATTCTTACTACTACTGTATTAGCAGTAGATTGCCCTGTTGTTATAGCACCGGCGATGAACCATTATATGTACAAAAATCCTTTAGTTCAAGAAAATATAAAGAAACTTAAAAAGTTTGGTTTTAAATTTATCGGACCGGAAGAGGGAAGATTGGCCTCTGGAGAGGTAGGGTTTGGTAGAATTTCTGAGCCTTCTAAAATTGTAGAATATGTAGAGAGGGTGATTGAATGTAAAAAGGACTTTAAAGGGAAGACCTTTTTAGTCACCGCTGGTCCCACAAGAGAAAGATTGGGTAAGGTTCGCTTCATTAGTAATTATTCCAGCGGGAAGATGGGCTATGCTTTAGCAGAGGAGGGAATAGCTCGAGGAGCAAAAATTATCTTAATTAGTGGTCCCTCTTCTCTTAATCCTCCTTCAAAGGTTGAATTTTATTCTGTAGAGTCAGCTGAGGAGATGAGAAAAGAAGTAAAGTGTAAGTTAGCCGGGGTGGATGGAGTATTAATGGCATCAGCAGTTTCCGATTACCGTCCCCTTTGTCCAGAGGAAGGAAAAATAAAAAAAATCTCCCAGGAAAAGATTAATCTAAAATTGATAAGAAATCCGGATATCTTAAAGGAGATAGGCGATAAAAAGAGAAATAAGGTTTTGGTGGGATTTTGTGCGGAAGCAGAAAACCTGGAGGATGAGGCTAAGACAAAACTTAAGGAGAAAAACCTTGATTTAATTGTGGCTAATAATATAACTTTAGAGGGAGCCGGCTTTGGTGTAGATACCAATATTGTCACCCTGATAGATAATAAAGGGAATATAGACCGTCTTCCTGAGATGAGCAAAAGAGATGTAGCAGAAAAAGTCTGGGATAAAATAAGGGAGTTAATGAATGTTTAAAGTTAAAATAGTAAGAATTATTTCCTTTTTTCTTCTCTTTCTCTCCTTTTCTTTATGTGCATACGGGCAAAATGCAGCGAAAAAGAATCTAATAGAGGTGCTGAAAATAGAGGGAGCAATAAGTCCCGTAGCGGCGGATAGACTGGAAAAAGCATTAAAGAGGGCGGTGAAAGAGAATGCTTTGTGTTTAGTAATTCAGTTGGACACTCCCGGGGGATTGGATACCTCTATGCGCCAGATGGTTAAGACAATAATGAACAGCGAAATTCCTATAGTTGTTTATGTTTCTCCCAAAGGAGCCCGAGCGGCTTCAGCGGGGGTATTTATTACCTTAGCCTCTCATATAGCAGTGATGGCCCCGGGGACTAATATTGGAGCAGCTCATCCAGTGGCTTTAGGTGCTGCAAGTGGGATAGATAAAGAGATGAAGGAGAAGATAACTAATGATGCTGTCGCTTACATTAAGTCTATCGCTCAAAAAAGAGAAAGAAATGCGGAATGGGCAGAGAAAGCGGTGCGAGAAAGTGCCTCCATTACAGATGAGGAGGCTTTAAAACTCGGCGTAACAGACTTTGTTGCCGAAGATATGCCTTCTCTTTTGAAGAAACTGAACGGGAGGAAAGTAAAAGTTGGCAAGAATGTTCTTGTTTTAAATACAGAGGGAGCAGTTTCTCATTTTATAAAAATATCGTTTAGAGAAAAAATTCTTCAGACGTTAGCCGACCCTAATATAGCTTATATTTTACTTATGGTGGGAATATGGGGAATCATCCTTGAATTTTTCCATCCCGGGGGGCTACTTCCTGGAATAGCTGGAGGAATATGCTTGATTTTGTCTTTCTTTTCCCTGCAAATTCTTCCCTTTAATTTAGCGGGTGTTCTTTTAATCATTCTCTCCATTGTCTTTTTTGTCCTGGAAACTCAAATTCCTTCCTACGGAGCTTTAACTATAGGAGGAATTATATCCTTAACTTTAGGTTCACTTATGCTTATAGAGCCTTCCGCTATTTACATTTCTATCTCCTTGAAATCTATCTTTATTGCTGTTGGGGTAACCAGCCTTATTTTTATATTTGTTATCTCCTATGGCATAAAAGCTCAATTTAAAAAGCCGGTTACCGGTCTGGAAGGAATGATAGGAGAGATAGGAGTAGTCAAGAGAAACCTCGCTCCCAGGGGGAAGATTCAAATCCATGGGGAGATATGGAATGCTATTACTCAAGGCAAGGAGGTGATTAAGAAAGGAGAGGAGGTAAAAGTAATAAAAATAGAAGGAATGAAGTTAGTAGTGAAAAAAAAGGAGGTTTAAAATGGGGATGAGTTTAATATTTTTTTTGGTGATAGTAGCTGTTATCATCCTGATGACTGCTATTAGAGTGGTCACTGAATATGAAAGGGGAGTTATCTTCAGGTTAGGGAGATTGGTAGGGGCTAAAGGGCCGGGACTCTTTCTTCTGATACCTATTGTAGATAGAATGGTAAAGGTGAGTCTGAGAACAGCGAATTTTGATGTGCAACCTCAAGAAGTCATTACCAAGGACAATGTTCCTGTTAAAGTTAACGCTGTAATTTATTTCAGGGTTATGGATCCTTCTAAAGCCATAATCTCAGTGGAAAATTACCGCTTTGCTACCTTGCAGATTGCCCAGACTACCTTGAGAGGGGTATTGGGAGAAATAGAACTTGACGAACTGCTTTCCAAGAGAGAAAAATTAAACGAGAGATTGCAAACTATTATTGATGAGCAGACAGACCCCTGGGGAATCAAAGTAAGTGTAGTAGAAGTAAAGGAGATAGAATTACCCGACACTATGAAGCGAGCAATGGCCAGGCAGGCTGAGGTAGAAAGAGAGAGAAGAGCAAAAGTGATAAATGCACAAGGGGAGTATCAGGCAGCAGAAAAATTATCTCAAGCAGCAGAGATTATCAGTGAATTTCCTCAAGCTCTTCAATTAAGATATCTTCAGACTCTATCTGATATAGCCACAGAACAGAACTCTACCATAGTCTTTCCTTTACCCCTTAATATTCTGGAAGCATTTGACTTTTATAAAACAATAGGGGAAGTTGTAAAAAAAGAGAAATCTTAGAGGAAAACAGGGGATATAAGATTTAAAAAACTGCTACCTGAATTCGGTAAATGGAGCACTATCTTAATAGTGCTCCATAAATTATAAAGCTCTCTACTTGCATAGAATCCAGTAGTCAGGAGGCAAAATAGAATTAGCATGTGTCTCTAATAGTTAGTGCCTTTCCATTCTGACTCCTTAATTCTGAATTCTTAAACAATGAGAATTGGCCTGACGTCTTTAGAATAACCTCAGCGAGTATTATTCAGATTGCTGAATGGGGGATAAATTTTTAGAGCTCAGCCTTTTCATTAATTTAGATTTTTGCCGTGCAGCTTTATTTTTGTGCCAGACTCTCTTTTGAGCTGCATTATCGATGAGGCTTATAATTTGAGGAAGGATTTTTTTTGCCTCCTCTTCCTTTTTTTGGGTAATAAGCTCATTTATTTTTTTAATTCCTGTTTTAGCTTTACCCTCTATACTTCGATTACGTTCCCTTCTCTTTTGGTCCATTTTCATACTTTTCTTAGACGATTTAATAATGGGCATTTTTATTAACTCCTCAATTGATGTGATGTCACTATTTTACCAAATCTTCAAAATTTTGCAACCGAGGACTGTTAAAGTTTGAAGAAAGATGCAGTATTAAAGGCAGCAGGTATAGTAGGTTTGGGAACTCTTCTTTCGCGTCTCCTCGGTTTGGTGAGACTGCAAGTTATTGCTTATATATTTGGTTATTCAGAAGCTACCGATGCCTTCTGGGTAGGATTTACCATCCCTAATCTTTTCAGGTCTCTCCTGGCAGAAGGAGCGTTAAGTGCTGCTTTTATCCCTGTTCTCAGTGAATGGCTATCTAAAAAGGGAGAGGATGAGACCAGGAGGTTAATCAATAATGTTTTCACTCTTTTAATTCTGATTTTATCGGCGACAACAGCCGTGGGAATTATTTTAGCTCCTTACTACATCCCTTATTTAGCTTTCGGCTTTAGAGGAAATTCTTCCCAGATGAATCTGGCTATCCGAATGACTCAGTTTATGTTCCCCTTCCTTATATTTATCAGCCTGGCAGCTTTAGTAATGGCTGTCCTCAATTGTAAGGAACATTTTGCTGCTCCTGCCTTTGCCCCCATTATGTTTAGTATAACTATTATTCTATCTTCTCTGTTATTGGCTCCTAAATACGGGATTTATAGTTTAGCTTTAGGTGTAGTAGTAGGGGGAGGAATGCAACTCCTATTTCAGATTCCTTCATTACTTAGAGAGGGATTTACCTATCGTTTTTTTTTGTCTTTTAAAGACCCCGGATTACACAAGATTGCTAAATTAATGGGACCAGCTCTTTTTGGAGGAATTACTCTTCAGGTTAATGTAGTTATTAATCGTATTTTTGCCTCTACCCTTACTGCTGGTAGTATCTCTTCTCTTCAGTATGCTATGCGTTTAATACAATTTCCTTTAGGTCTTTTTGCCATAGCTTTATCCACAGCTATCTTTCCTACTTTATCTACTTTAGCAGCTGAGGAAAAGACGCAGGAGCTAAGAGAGAGTATATCTTCAGGTATAAGGATGGTTCTCCTGGTTTTGCTTCCCTCCAGTATGGGACTGATTATGATTAGAGAGCCCCTAATTTCTCTTCTCTTTCAACACGGAGCCTTTCTTGTAAAAGATACACTGATGACTTCCCAGGCTTTATTTTATTATTCGCTGGGTTTATTTGCTATGGGAGAGGTTATGATTATTACGAGAGCTTTCTACTCCTTGCAAGACATTGTTACCCCGGTGAGGGTATCCGTGATTATATTAGGTCTTAATGTTCTACTCAACGCTGTTTTGATATCACCTTTAAAACAGGGAGGACTGGCACTGGCTACCTCCATTTCTATGATGGTCAATATGTTTATTCTACTTTTTTTATTGAGGAAAAGGTTAAAAAGAATAGAAGGGAAAAAGATTCTCTCATCTTTTTTGAAAATTACTCTTATTACCATAATAATGGGAATGGGAATCTATTTGTTGTTTAAAGAAATATCCATTTTCAAAGAGAAATTATCTTGTATAATATTTCAAATTATCCAGGTAGGTTTTGGAATAGCGGTAGGGATAAGTATATTCTCTTTCCTATCTTATATCTTAAAGTTAGAGGAGTTTGAAAATATCATAAGAATATTTACAAAAAGGAAGAATAAAAGATAGTCTTTTGACAAATGCAGAATTATTGATATTTTAAAGAGAAAAAAGAAAGGAAGAAAGAAAATGGAGAATGTAAGGGCAGTTGTTTTAGCAGCAGGTGAAGGGACAAGGATGAAATCAAGATTGATTAAATTAGCTCATCCTTTAGATTCTCAAGCTTTGGTAAGTTTTCCTGTTAATACCTGTTTAGAAAGTGGAATTAAAGAGGTTATTGTTGTAGTAGGTTATCAGGCAGATAAAGTAAAATCTATTTTAGGAGAAGGTTTTAAGTACGTACTTCAGGATAAAAGATTAGGTACGGGAGATGCTCTTAAACGAGCTACCCCTTTTTTGAAAGACTTTAAGGGAGAGTTAGTGGTGCTTCCCGGTGATGCTCCCTTTGTTACTCCCTCTACAATTGTTAAATTAGTTAATTATCATCGAGAGGAGGGACTTGCGGCTACTGTATTAACTGCCCTTCTTCCCTCTCCTGGTTACTACGGAAGAATCATTAGAAATGGTTATAAACAAATCAAAAAGATTGTAGAGAGTAAGGATGCTGCTCCCAAAGAGATAAAGATTCGAGAGGTAAATAGTGGTATTTACTGTTTTGATACCCAGAAGCTGATTCCGCTTCTTTCCTATATAGACTGTAATAATGCAGGAGGGGAATACTATTTAACCGATATAATTGAATTGCTAAATGAGAGAAAGTTAAAAGTGCATGCCCTGATAGCTGATGACCCTGATGTGGTTTTAGGTATTAATACTCCCGAAGAGCTAAAGAGAGCCTGGAAAATTTTGAAGAAGAAAAGGAGAAGTAAATTTTCCCAGGAGAAGATGAGATGGAAAGGATAATTATTTTCGATACAACTTTGCGTGATGGAGAGCAGTCTCCGGGAGCAAGTTTTACTGTTGAAGAGAAGATAAAGATAGCCAAACAGCTAAAAAGGTTAAATGTAGATGCGATAGAAGTAGGCTTTCCTGCTTCCTCTCAAGGAGATTTTGAAGCAGTGAGAGAGGTCAGTCGGGAGGTTTCTGGCCCTGTAATTACTGGTTTGGCCCGGACAATTCCTTCGGATATAGAACGAGCAGGAGAGGCTTTAAAAGAAGCTAAAAGGGGAAGGATACATACTTTCATTGCTACCTCTCCCATTCATATGAAATACAAACTAAGGATGTATCCTTCCGAAGTATTGAGTTTAGCTGTTAAAGCAGTTAAAATAGCTAAGGGATTTACTTCTGATGTAGAGTTTTCTCCTGAAGATGCTTCTCGAAGTGAGCCTGCTTTTCTGTATGAGCTTATAGAAGCAGTTATTGAAGAAGGGGCAACGGTAATTAATATCCCGGATACAGTAGGATATGCTACTCCCGAAGAATTCAGGGGTCTTATTCAAAATATTATAAAAAATGTCCCTCGTATAAAAGAAGTTACTCTCAGCATTCATTGCCATAATGATTTAGGAATGGCTACCGCTAATTCTCTTTCAGCGATAAAAGGAGGGGCGAGACAGGTAGAGTGCACCATAAATGGAATAGGAGAAAGAGCTGGCAATGCTTCTTTGGAAGAGATAGTGATGGCTTTAAAGACGCGCTCTGATTTTTTCCATTTTTTCACAGAGATAAACACTGTTGAAATTTACAGAACAAGCCAATTGGTATCTCGTCTTACAGGTATGCTTATTCAGCCTAATAAGGCTATTGTAGGCAAGAACGCCTTTCGGCATGAAGCAGGGATTCATCAGGATGGTGTCCTTAAGAAAGCGGCTACTTATGAGATAATGACTCCTTCCTCAATCGGGTTAGAAAAGGGAGAATTAGTTCTGGGCAAGCTTTCCGGTAGGCATGCTTTTAAAGAGAGATTGGAAAAACTGGGATTTTGGATGGAGAACTCCCAGTTAAAGGTAGCTTTTAAAGCCTTTAAGGATTTAGCTGATAAAAAGAAAGAGGTTTTTGATGAAGACCTTATTTCGATAGTGGAGGAGCAAATATTTAAAATAGCGGAGGTTTACTCTCTGGAATATATTCACACTGTCAGTGGCAATAAAATTCTTTCTACGGCTACAGTTAAGGTTAGAAAAAAGGATAAAGTATTTCAAGAGGCAGCCTGTGGAGATGGACCTGTTGATGCTGCTTACAAGGCTATAGATAGAATTACAGGGAAAAAACCGGCTTTGGTGGATTATTCTATTCGCTCTGTTACCGGAGGAAAAGATGCCTTGGGAGAGGTTGTGATAAAAATTCAAGAAAAAGAAAATCTGGTAACGGGTAGAGGAGTAAGTACAGATATTATTGAAGCAAGTGTTAAAGCTTATATTAACGCTATTAATAGGTTGATATATCGAGAAAGAAAATCTTCTTGAAATGGGGAGAAAGTTGTGCCGAAGTTAGTGGAATGCGTCCCCAATTTTAGCGAAGGGAAAAGAAGAGAAGTTATCGAGACGATTGTTGACCAGATCAGGAATAGAAAAGGTGTTCGACTTCTTGACTACTCAGCGGATGAAAACCACAATAGAATGGTGATAACTTTTGTTGGGGAACCTCGGGCAGTAAGAGAGGCCGCTTTTTATGCTACTAAAAAAGCTGCAGAACTGATTAATATGGAAGAACATAAGGGTGCTCATCCACGAATCGGCTCTACCGACGTCATCCCTCTTATTCCTCTTGAGGGAGTAACGATGAAGGAGTGTGTTCAATTAGCGAGGGATTTAGGGAAAGAGATAGCTGAAAAGTTGAAAATTCCTGTTTACCTTTACGAAGAAGCGGCTATAAGAGAAGAAAGAAAAAATTTAGAGAATATTCGCAGAGGAGGATATGAAGCGCTAAAAAAAGAGATAACCAAACCAGAGAGATGCCCCGATTTTGGCCAACCACTTCTCCATCCCACAGCCGGCGCCACTGTAGTAGGAGCGAGGATGCCCCTTATAGCTTTTAATATAAATTTAGGGACCACAGATATAAAAATAGCTAAGAGAATCGCTAAAGATATAAGGGCAAGTAGCGGCGGATTAATGCATCTTAAAGCGATAGGTGTTGAACTGAAGAAAGAAGGTTTAGTTCAGGTATCTATGAATATAACAGATTATAAAACCACTCCTTTGTATAGAGTTATGGAGTTAATTAAAGCAGAGGCAAAACGTTATGGGGTATCTGTAAGGGAAAGTGAAATAATAGGCCTTGTTCCTCTGGATGCTTTAATTGATGCATCTACCTTTTATCTCCAGATAAGGGATTTTTCCCCTGACCAAATCCTCGAGAGAAGAATCCAGAAATAAAGTTCTCCCCTCGTACTTTTAAACCACTTTAATAAATTTTTTTATTCCATTAAAGGAAAGTCCCCGTTGTAGGACGAGTTTCAGGACCTCCCCCTAATCTCTTCAAAGTTCTTATTTCTTGCATCCTAAGTCTTCGGACCCAGGATAAAACCACCAATGAGGCAGCAAAAAGGCTTTAGAGATTTTGTGAGAAGGTAGGAGTATTGTAATTTTGCAACATATCCTTTTTATAGAAAATATTTGTCTTATTCATTTATACAGATGACAAGCCACGAAATGCCCTTTTTTGACTTCAATTAGTTTTGGTTCTGTTTCTGAACATCTTGGCATACGCTTCAGGCATCGAGGATGAAATCTACAACCTTTTGGCGGAGATGCGGCACTTGGGACTTCACCGGTAAGAATAATTTTCTTTTTGACATCTGGATCTGGTTCAGGAGCTGCCTCTAAAATACTTTGGGTGTATGGATGTAGAGGTTCTGTAAAAATCTGAGATCTTGAGCCACTCTCTACAATCTTTGCAAGATACATTATACTTACAAAATTACTGATATATCGGATGACATCAAGATTATGTGAAATAAAAAGATAAGATAACTTGAATTCCTTTTTCAGCCTTGATAGCAGATTCAATATTTTTGCCTGGACGGACACGTCCAGGGCAGATGTTGGTTCATCGAGTACAACGAACTTAGGGCTGGATATCAATGCCCTTGCAATAGCTATGCGTTGACGTTGTCCTCCCGAAAACTCGTGCGGATAGCGGTACATATGTCCCTGTTTCAGCCCTACCCTCTCTAACACCTCTATTACGTGATCATCTCTTTCTTCACCTGCTATACCATGAGAGATCAACGCTTCTCCAACGACATCTACAATTAGCATTCTCGGATCTAAAGAAGAGTAGGGATCCTGAAAGACTGCCGCCGTATCTTTTCTAAATTGTCTTAATTTCTTCCCATATAACTCTGTAATGTCTTTTCCATCGAAATAAATATGTCCATTTGTTGGATCCAAAAGTCGAAGTATCATCATGCCGAGAGTTGTTTTTCCGCAACCCGATTCTCCAACAAGACCCATTGTTTTTTCCTGCTCAATGGCAAGATCTACATTTTCGACAGCATGTACCCTGCCTATTTGGTGCATAACTCCTTTGATAGGGAAATATTTGGTTATCCCTTTACAAACAATGATAGGTTTTGCCATAGTCTCACCTGGATAGGTGACAGGCAACAAAATGCCCTGATTCTATTTCAGCCTCTTTAGGCTTTTCTCGTTTGCATATTGGTAATGCTTGTTCGCACCTTGGGTGGAATCTACAACCTGAGGGTGGATTTATCAAGGCTGGAACCGATCCTGGAATTTCTTCCAATTCTTTTCCAATCGCCTTAGCGCTTGGAATCGCCTTCTTTAATCTGATCGTGTAAGGATGTAAGGGATTGCGAAATATCGTTCTCACATCAGATAGTTCAACAATAACTCCTGCATACATTACGGCAACTCTATCACACATCTCTGCAATAACACCGAGGTTATGGGTGATCAAGAGAATCGACGTGCCAAATTCATCTCTTAGTTCCCTGATAAGGTGAAGAATCTGGTGCTCAATCGTTACATCTAAATTGGTAGTCGGCTCATCAGCAATTAATAAATCAGGCTTGCATGCAAGCGTCATTGCAATCATTGCCCTCTGTTTCATTCCACCTGAAATCTCATGCGGATAATTTTTTGCCTTACTTTCAGGGTCAGGAATGCGTGTAATAGACAGCAGTTTAACCGCATCCTTTAATGCATCTCTCTCCTTTATCTCCCGATGAAATATTAATGGTTCCGCTACCTGATATCCTATTTTAAATACAGGGTTAAGCGCAGCACTTGGGTCCTGAAATATGATAGATATCTTTGAACCACGGATCATGCGCATTTCGCTTTCTGTTTTTTCTAATAGATTTTCTCCCTCCAGAAATATTTTTCCTGATACAACCTTCCCTGGTTTTTTAACCAGATTGAGGATTGAAAGGGCAGTCACACTCTTACCACAGCCCGATTCTCCCACTAAACCGAATACTTCGCCTTTTCTTATATCAAAACTTACACTGTCAAGAGCTTCCACAACTCCTCCATATGTGAAAAATTGGGTTTTGAGATTTTGGACTTGCAGCAGAGTTTCAGTCATTTTTTCTCCACCTCAATCGTACGACGAAGTTTGGGATCCAACGCATCTCGTATTCCGTCACCCATGAAATTGAATCCAAGTACTACCAGCACAATCGCTAAACCTGGGAAGATGGGGGTCCACCATGCCTGGAATACAAAAAGGCGCCCCTCGCTAATCATACATCCCCACTCTGGCAGAGGGGGTTGAGCACCAAACCCGAGAAAACTGAGAGCAGCGGTTGAAATAATTATCGTTCCCATATCAAGTGTTAATGCTACAATCACTGGAGCGATAGTGTTGGGCAGAATGTGTTTAGACATAATCCTGAATCTGGATACACCCATTGCTTTGGCTGCATCCACAAAAGCTTTTTCTCTGACAGAAAGCGCCTGACCACGTATCAGTCGTGCATAAACGGGCCAGTACACTAAACTGAGTGCTATCATACAGTTTTTCAGGCTGGGACCAAGTGCAGCCGATATTGCCATAGCTAATATTAGGTATGGAAACGCTAAAAAAATATCCGTAAATCGCATAATCACCTCATCAAGCCAGCCTCCATATAAGCCAGCAATACCACCAAGTATAAGGCCTACAGGCGCAGCTATCGCCAAGACAAATATCCCTGCTTCAAGGCTATACCGGGCACCGGCAAGCATCCTACTCAGAACACATCTTCCCATCTCATCTGTTCCAAAAAGATACTTATAGCTTGGAGGAGAAAGGCGGCTGCGTAGATCAACCTCATAAGGGTCATGCAAAACAAGATAATTACCAAAGATAGTAATAAATATAAAAAAGAAAACAATGACTGCCCCAACTACAGCAAGCCAGCTCTTTCTGATAACATAAAACGTTAAAGCGAGCTCCTTTAGTCTCGGACGTAATCGCCTACGGAAAATCATGTAATGCGAGCGAAATGGTATGTTTTTCATTTTGCCTTCTCACCCAGACGCACACGCGGGTCTATAAATACATAGAGAATATCGGTAATTAAGTTTGCAATCACCATAATAAGTGCTACCACAAGGCAGTATCCTGCAATAGCTGGTAGGTCAACCTGGACAATGGTATCCGCAGCATACCTGCCCATCCCTGGCCATGAAACTATAGTCTCCAGTAAAACACTCCCCATTAACAACCATCCAAATTGGATTCCTAATATCGTAACCGGGGCGATAATAGCATTACGAAGTACATGCTTGTAGTTGACAATACGCTCTGGCAATCCTTTTGCCTTAGCTGTAGTTGCATAGTCCGCCTCAAGGTTTTCAAGCATGCTGGATCTTGTAATACGAACAAAATATGCCAATGACCAGAAAGCCATGCATGTGGCAGGAAGCACAAGATGCCATAGTGTAGAAAGAAGCGCTGGCATGTTGCCTGCCATAATGCTGTCCACTATAAGAAATCCTGTTATTCTCTCTACTTCTACATCTATACGGCCTGATGCTGGGAGCCAGCCGAGTCTATAATAGAAAATTAATTGGAGCATCATAGCGAACCAGAAGAGAGGAGTAGATACACCCATTAATGAAATAAACCTGGAGAGGTGGTCGATGGGTTTATTTCTCTTTAAAGCGGAAACCACACCTAATGGTAATCCTATTACTACGGCAAGTATAAAGGCAAATATGGTCAGCTCAAATGTAGCAGGAAATCTATCTTTAAGATCTTCTAATACTGGCCTGTGTGTTGTTGGTGATATCCCCAAATCTCCATGTAATAACCCTTTAAAATAGTGGTAGAGCTGTATATGTACTGGATCATTTAAATGGTATCTTTCCCTTATAACCTCCACTTGCTCTGGTCTCGCTTTAGGGCCTGCCCAAGATCTTGCAGGATCTGTCGGTATTACATATGCTATCACAAATACAATTATAGTAACCCCAATAAGAACAGGAATAATAGTAATTATACGTCTTAATATGTACTCATGAAGCCTCATTCGGATACCTTATTACTTTTTGGCATTTTTAGTAAACTAAAAAGTTTCGAGAGTGTTTAAGCTTATACAAACTTAAACACTCTCTGAGTTTTTAGAAGGTTAAGCTTTCTCTATTCCTGGATAGCTTCGAAACCATCATAACGTTCTTTGCCTATTTCTCCATATATATCGGATAGAATACCAGCTGACAGGAGTTGTAACAATATCCCTTGACATAGTCTTGCATAACAGTGATCTCATCAGTCTGTGCAGTCCAGATGAAAGGCGCATCCTCATGGTTTATTATTTCTATTTGTTTGTAAATCTCCTTTCTTGCCGTTTCATCCGTCTCCCATTTTCCTTTATCTATGAGTCTATCAATCTCTTCATTGTGATAGTCAGAACCCCATATCGCCCTGGTGTTCGCGGATCCAAGCATTGAATCCGCATAGTTGTCAGGATCTGGGTAGTCAGGTAGCCATCCACTTATTATCATTTCTGTTTCATTTGCTCTTATGATGTCATATATGCGAGCCCATGTGACCTTTCTCAGTACAAGATCAAATCCTATCTTCTTTAGGTTTGCTTGCCACCCTAACGCTATCTCACGGTTTGTCTCTTCACCCTCTGGTAGGCACATCTCTGCAGTTAGAGCCTCACCTGTACCTGGGTCGATTCTGTATTTATGCTCTTCATCCCATTTATCATATCCAGCTCTGTCTAATATAGCATTTGCTTTTTCAAGGTCTAATTCATAAGGTTCTTCTACGTCATAGTTGCCAAATATTCCCTCTGGAATAACACCAATTGCTCTCCTCGCGTACCCATAGTAAATATACTTTAGGTTAGCTTCATAATCCATGGAATAAGCAAGTGCCTGTCTAACATTTTTGTCTGCTAAAGACTTTCTACATGCCAGTACTATAAAGTCTATATTCATTGTTGGGTCACGCTCTATTGTAAGTCCTTTGGCCCCTTCTACAGATTTTACGTTTGTTGCTGGGAAATGGAGGGCGATATCTGCGTCTCCTTTTTTCAATAGCATTATGCGTGTACTTACTTCAGGTTCAAATGGCATGTATATCTCTCTTAACTTTGCAGATTCTCCCCAATAATCATCAAAACGGGTTAGTGTTATCTGTTCGGCGTGGGTCCACAATTTCAACTCAAAAGGACCTGAACCGCATTCATTTTCGTTCATCCATAGGTTCTCCGTATCTGCAACAACACCGCCGTTCTCTTCGACAACTCTTTTATTGACAACAGATGCAACAGTATAGGTAAGAATATGCATAAATGCCGCATAAGGTTTTGTTAAGGTTATTTTTACTGTATAGCCGTCTAATACCTCCATTGAGTTTTCATCCATGCATTGTTTAAACATCCATGATGGTGGTTGATTCATCTTTATAACTCTGTTAAATGAGTACTTTACGTCTTCTGCTGTTAATTTATCGCCATTATGGAACTTTACATCATCTCTAAGATAAAAGGTATATTTTAATCCATCATCACTTATTCCCCATCTTTTTGCTACTGCAGGCTTTACCTCTGTAACATCTGACCCTTCATATCGAACAAGCCTATCATAGATGTTCCAGATTATTGTGCTTCCTCTCATATCATAGCACGTGGCTGGATCAAGCTGGTCGGGCTCACCGTAGGGTAGTATAGTTATTTTATCCCCTGCTGGCGATGTTGATGCCCCTACGCATCCAAATGTTCCCAGTATCATTGCCAAACATACGGCTATGGCAAGTATCCCACAGATTTTTTTACTCATATTCATCATTTTCTTGCCTCCTTGACTTTTAGGAGTTGTTTATTTCTCCCCTGAAAGCTTGAAGAAAAGAAACTTAATTATTTAACTTTTTCCTTTTCATAAAGCTTTCCTTTAACTTAAGCTAACGGCCTACCTGCCTTTCACCTCCTCCTGGCCTTATTTTTAGCTCTTCCCTTCTAAAGATCTAACTTCATTACTACTTTCCTGGCACTATCAAGTTAATACCCTGGAACCTCCCTATTTCTATCCTCTTTTTTACCAGAATCGCAGGCTAAATTCAAATTTTTCCCCATCTCTAATTGATTCTGGTATTTTTACTTTACAACTTTTCTTATTTAATGTCAAATCCCTGTTACGTAAAAGCCTAATGCAGAATATAGGAGAACTTGTTCAGCTTGATACCTCATCTTCGAGAAGCTGGTTCTTCTACTTAGGAAAAAAGCTTATCTATTGCATAGTTTGCTTGGATGATCATCCCACGAAGATCTTCGCCGGAGACCTCTTTTACTTTCTTAAAGTAGCAGGCTCTGTTATATTCTTTTTTCGAAAAGTGTTCAGTATCATTGTAGCCAAATTTTTAACAAACTTGACATAATTAAAAAATATACTATAATTAATAAAAATAGATTTTCAGGAAAAAGAAACTACTCCTCCGGAAATATCCACCCGATCCAGAATATTCTATCCTGTGTTTGCCAGTTGATTCCGGAAAGCTGCACCAATAAAAGGACAAAATTTTTAATTTGGCACTATGAGCAATTAATTTTGCTCCGTTTCACATTCCCTATTTTTCAAAGACCAGTAACTGTATCCATAAGATAATTTTCTACAAAGTATTACAGCGATTACTCTGAAACAAGCTACCACCGTTAGCCTTAAATTATCCTGAAAATTGCCTTTTAAGTGGCGAACATAGGTAAAGAAGAAGAAAAGAGACAATCTTGCACAATATAGGCGCAAAAATGTCCATTTAGACGAGCTCTTTTTGTATTTACGTAAAAGAATGATTAACCAAGTAATGTACAAATTTGTGCCTGAAGAACACCGTTAAGAGATAGCCTTTGTCAGAAAAATCTACAAATTATCATGGATAAACCATTTAGAGTACCTCTATCTAATCTATATGATTTATTTTTTAGGCGGTCACGGTTGGCATAAAAATTGCTCAGGATATGAACGGCATTTCATTTAAATTGAAGATGAGAGGTAAATGAGCAATGGGCAAATGAGGTTATAGATGGACCTTAAGGCTTTATACAAGATAAATTATGGTTTATATGTGATCAGTTCAAGAAAAAAAGATAAGTTAAATGGACAGATTGCCAATACTCTCTTTCAAGTTACATCCGAACCCCCTACTATTGCTGTGAGTATCAACAAAAAGAATCTCACCCACCAATTTATTGAGGAAAGTCGTGTTTTTGCTGCCTCTGTTCTCTCAGAAAATACCCCCTTGAAATTTATTGGTCGCTTTGGTTTCAAATCAGGTAGAGAAATAGATAAATTCACCCGGGTAAATTATAAAATTGGTAAAACAGGAGCTCCTTTAGTTCTGGAAAACACTTTAGCTTACATGGAGGCTGAGGTAATTAAGAAGATAGACGTGGGAACTCACACTATCTTTATAGGAAAAGTGGTGGAGGTAGAAAACATCAAAGAAGGCATCCCTATGACTTATACCTATTATCATGAGGTAAAACGGGGTAAAGCTCCCAAAGCTGCACCTACTTATATAAAAGAAGAAACTAAAAAACGAGGTGAGAGTATGGATAAATACAGATGCACAGTTTGCGGATATATTTACGACCCTGAAAAGGGAGACCCGGATGGTGGGATAAAACCGGGGATACCTTTCAAAAAGCTACCCGATGACTGGCTATGCCCCATCTGCGGCGCAAGTAAGGAAGAATTTGAAAAAGAGGGATAAAATATGAGGCCTGTAAAGATAAAAGATGGAGTATATTGGGTCGGCAGTATAGACTGGGATTTACGCAACTTTCACGGCTATCTCACTCAGAGAGGCTCTACTTACAATGCTTATCTTATCCTCGATGAGAAAATCGTGCTGGTGGATACCGTTAAACAATACCTTTTTGAGGAGATGCTCTCCCGAATTAAACAGATTGTTGATCCATCCCTTATTGACTATGTGGTGTCTAACCATGTGGAAATGGACCATTCCGGCAGTATTCCAAAAATTATGCAGATTACCTCAAAAGCTAAGGTGGTTACCTCTTCTCAGGGTGAAAAGGGCTTACGCAGACACTTTAAGAAAGACTGGGATTTTCTGACAGTAAACTCTGGGAAGGTTATTAATATTGGAAAACGGTCCTTGAAGTTTTTTCTGACTCCTATGGTACATTGGCCTGACAATATGGTTACTTATATTCCAGAAGAGAAAATACTTTTATCCAACGATGCTTTTGGCCAGCATATTGCTAATGCAAAGCGCTTTGACGATGAAATAGGTTGGGATATTCTTTATAAGGAATCTGCTAAATACTATGCCAATATTGTTTTTCCTTATGACAAACAGGTAAAAAAGGTATTAGCTACTCTTTCTGGACTGAATATAGAGATAATTGCTCCCGGTCACGGCACAATATGGAGAACTTATGTACCAAAAATTTTGGGATGCTACCAGAAATGGGCAAATAATGAGTCAGAAAAAAGAGTTTTAATCGTTTACGATACTATGTGGAACTCTACAAGAAAAATTGCTTACAGCCTGCAGGAAGGACTGGAAAGTGAAGATATACCAGTAACTATGAGAGCACTGAAAACCAACCACATCTCTGATATCCTAACAGATGTCCTTTTTTCCAGAGCTATCTTAGTTGGCTCTCCCACCCTTAACAATGGAATGCTTCCCACAGTAGGAGCTTTTCTTACATATTTAAAGGGGCTGCGCCCTAAAAAGAGAATAGGTTTTTCCTTTGGATCTTATGGTTGGGGAGGACAGGCGGTAAAAGAGATAGAAAATATTATGGAAAACATTGGCTGGGAAATACCTTTAGAGAGCATAAACATTCAATACATACCTGACGGAGGAGAACTGAGTAAAGCAAAGAATATAGGACAAAAACTAGGAAAAATCATTAAAGAGGATAAATAACAATAACTAAAAAATTTTAACGAAAATAATTAAAAGAGGAGGAAAAAATGGAAGAAAAAGTAATCACCGAAATAAAAGAGACTGCAGCTATGCCAAGGCTTGGAGAACGAGCGCCAGCCTTTGAGGCTACGACTACACAGGGAGCAGTGCGTCTGGAAGACTTTAAAGGAAGCTGGCTAATTTTGTTTTCTCATCCAGCTGATTTTACCCCGGTTTGCACTACAGAATTTATGGGCTTTGCCGAAATTCATCCTGAATTAAGGAAGAGGGGAGTGGAGCTTTTGGGTCTTAGTGTAGATAGTGTGTCCTCACATATCGCTTGGGTGAGAAACATTGAGGAAAAGATGGGAGTTAAAATACCCTTCCCTGTTATTGCGGATTTAGACAAGAAAGTGGCTACTCTCTATGGTATGATCCATCCGGGAGAGAGCAAAACAGAGACGGCAAGATGTGTCTTCGTTATCGACCCGGAAGGTATTCTACGGGCTATGATTTACTATCCACTTACTACTGGACGCAATATGCAGGAGATTCTGCGTCTCATTGACGCTCTCCAGACAACAGACAAGCATAAAGTAGCTACCCCTGCTAACTGGAAGCCGGGTGAAGCAGTTATCGTGCCTCCGCCCAAAACCCAGGAGATGGCAGAGCAACGGTTAAAAGAAGGGTATGAATGTAAAGACTGGTACTTCTGCAAGAAAAAACTTTAGGAGATTTATCATGCCTTGTATCAATGAGGATGGAACTCTAACTCCCTCTGCCAAAGCAATGCTCTCCGCTCTATCATCACCCATCACCTCAGAAGAAGTAGCTAAATCTACCGGATTACCGCTTTTCAGAATAAGGAGCAGTATTCGAGAAATGCTTGAGGCTGGTTTGGTAGAGGAAAAAGAGGGAAAGTATGTTGCTACTAAAGTAGGACGAGCAAAGATTGGAGGGTAACAGTAGAGAATAATTTAGTATAAAGTAAAACAATATCTTTAAATTAGAAAGGAGGGAGAGAAATGCCTAAAAAGAAGGAAAAAACGTTGATTGTGCCCACGGTGTATGCCTACCATGATGAGAAAGATGAGAATCTAATTATTGAGGTAGAGCTTCCCGGGGTAAAGAAGAAGGATGTGAAGGTGAGTATGACCGACGAAGGTTTCTGTGCCACTGGGGAAAGGGATGACTTTATCTACCAGACTTGCTACCGGTTCCTTCACGAGATCACTCTGGATGAAGCTAAAGCTAAATTTGATAGTGGTCTTCTTGCAATTACCGTCCCATTTATGAAGCCAGCAAAGCCAAAAGAAATTCCTATTGAATAGAAGCACTGTTATCAAAAAGCAGAGGTAAGATTCATTTAATCTATGTTGGGAGGTAAAGATGACCGAGTTAAAACAAATTTATAAGTGCAATATATGTGGGAACATTGTTGAGATTTTGCATACCGGCAAAGGAGAATTAGTTTGTTGCGGAAAGCCTATGGAACTTATGAAAGAAAAGAAAGAGGATGTAGGTCAGGAAAAACATCTACCGGTAATAGAGAAAATGGGAAATAAAGTTAAGGTGAAAGTAGGGAGCGTCCCTCATCCCATGGAAGAGAAACACTACATAGAGTGGGTAGAGTTGATAACTGATGGGAAAGCATACCGCCAGTTTCTGAAGCCAGGAGATGCTCCGGAAGCAACGTTCGATGTCAAGGCTGAGAAAATTACAGCCCGTGAGTACTGCAGCATACATGGATTATGGAAAGGAGGAGAAAACCGATGATTAGCAAAAAGATGCAAGATGTTATGAATGAGCAGATCAAGCATGAGCTGGGGTCTGCTTATATTTACCTATCTATGGCGGCTTACTTCCATTCTATCGGATTGGATGGTATGGCGCAATGGATGCGGGTGCAAACGCAGGAAGAAGAGGTGCATGCGATGAAGTTTTTCGACCATATCAAGGATCGCGGAGGGAGAGCGGAGTTACTCCCGCTCGCTCAACCGAAGAAGGAGTGGCCTTCGCCCCTGGTAGCTTTCCAGGAAGCCTATGAACATGAGCAGTTCATTACCTCCAAAATAAATGATCTGGTCAAAATTGCTGCTGAAGAAGGTGACCACCCAGCAAGTGTTCTCTTACACTGGTTTATCACAGAACAAGTAGAAGAGGAGGCATCCACATCCAGAGTAGCACAGACGTTGGAGAGGATTGGCGATTCTGGCCAGGGTCTGATTATGCTGGATCGTGAGCTGGGCGAACGAACCTTTTCTGTACCCACTAAAACGGAAGGTTCGGAAGCTTAAAGAAAAACGTATATTAAACTCAGATTCGGCAAATTGTTAACTTAACCTGTAGGTAGGGGAGACATAAGATTCCCAATCATCTCTAATTATTGTTATTGCTTTACGGATAGTAACTAAAGCCGCTCCTACCCAGAATAAGTTTATAAGACTGAAGGTTGAATAAAAAGATTTTATTTGAAGAAGGCTAACAAAAATGAATAATTTTTCTAATGTTATTAGAACGGCTATTAGGATGGAAGAAGATGGCATAGATTTCTACCATAAGGCAGCTGAAAAAACTTCCCATCCTTTTGGTAAGAGGATGTTCTTATCTTTTGCCGAGGATGAGAAAAGACATCTAACTGTTTTAAGAAACATCCTCGCTGACCTTAAATTTTCAAATTTCGACCGATTCTTTGGAGAGAAAAAGCCCAGAGAGAAAATCAAAACTCTCTTTCGGGAAGTTAAGAGTGAGCTTAAGGAAAGAATTGCAGCTAATCCTGACGAACTCGAAGCATTAAAAATTGGCATGAATATGGAGTCGAAAAGTATTGAGTTTTACGAGAGTAGTATGAAAAAGACCCAGAATCCTCATCTAAAGTCTTTTTTCAAAAGATTGATTGAGGAAGAAAAAGAACATTATCAACTGCTGGAAACCACCTGCTCTTACCTTAAAGATTCCGGAGATTGGTTTCTCTGGGAAGAAAGGGGTCTGCTTGATGGAGGATAAAAAGATAGTTGAAGAAAGAGAAAATTTAGTCGAAAATTAAACTGATTGAAGAATAGAAAGGAGTAGAGTAATGAGCGTCTTTTTTTCCGTTCAGGAAGTTGTAGAAATGGCCATAAGTACGGAAAGAAGCGGTCAGGTTTTTTATCAAATTGCTTCAAAATTAACTAAGGAAAAGAACCTTAAAGAGCTTCTTGGATACCTTGCGGGGGAAGAAGAAAAGCATCTCAAGACATTCCAAGGTTTATACGATGTTCTCAAAGAGCGAGGGGAACAAGCTCCTTACAATTGGGAGGAGGTAAAGCTCTATCTTAAAGCTATAATAGATTCTAGATTCTTCACCGGTCCTGATAAAGCTATTCAGATGGCCAGGGAGGCAAAAAGTGGAATAGAGGTTCTCAATTCAGCTATTAGCTTCGAAAAGGAAACTCTTCTCTTCTTCTACGAGATGCTTGAAGTAGTTAAATCTCAGGAGAGTAACCTTATTAAAAAGATAATTGAGGAAGAAAAGAAACACGTTCGCAAACTTTCTGCTATGAAAAGCAGATTAAACCGGCATTCTCCTTCAAAGGGGTTATAATAGTATAATAGAAAAAGAAAGGGGAAACTCTAGGGAGCAGTTTCAGAATCCCTTTTTATAGAGCAGGTAACGAAAGGAAGCGATCTCATTTGACGGGAACTGGTCGAGGCGTCTCACATATAATCATTCCTAATGATATTCAGAAACAGCCACGTGAGGTGAAAGTTAGGATTTTCTTGAGATTGACTTTATGCGTGTTCTTGGTAAAAATAGAATAAAAAAGAGGCAGAATCGTAGTTAAGCCGTGAAGAACAGCGATATTCACAAAGTAATTGAGATATTGCACCAGTTAATGACTGAATGGAAAGTTCCCGTTGTAGGTCAAGTTTCAGGGTCTCCCCCAAATCCCTTCAAAGTTCTTATTTCCTGCATTCTTAGCCTCAGGACCCAGGATAAAACCACCAACAAGGCAGCAAGAAGACTTTTTCGATTGGCTGACAGTCCCCAATCAATGCTAAGATTAACTCCTCACCAGATTGAAAAAGCGATTTATCCGGTTGGATTCTACCGAAACAAAGCTCGCAATATTCTCCAAATATCAGAGAAGCTTATACAAAAATACAACTGTCGGGTTCCTGATGAAGTGGAGGAGCTTCTAAAATTCAAAGGAGTGGGGAGAAAAACAGCCAATTTAGTAGTTACTTTAGGTTATGGAAAATTAGGAATCTGTGTAGATACTCATGTTCACCGAATCTGCAACCGATGGGGTTATGTTAAGACAACAACTCCCGAGAAAACTGAATTTGCTCTTCGAGAAAAACTCCCATCTCAGTACTGGATAGAACTTAACCATCTTTTAGTCGCCCTGGGGCAAAACCTCTGTCGTCCCATCTCACCTAAATGTGACCTTTGCCCTCTGAAGAAATTTTGTGAGAAGGTGGGAGTGCTAACTCTATGACGTGCCCTCTCCGTGCTAAATCTAATAAGTGAATATCTTTCCGTTGTCCTCGAGGACCGATGTAATAACGAACTTCATTTCTCAAAACTGTTGAAGCAACATAAATCTTATTTTTAATGATTAGATTATCCCAAAACCCAAGTTTATTTGCATCGATGATAACATTAGCATCAAGGAGTAGTGAGTTCAAACCTGTAGTCCTCATTCTCATCCAAGTCATAATTCTCCAAAAATCCAGGGATTTCCTGTTGGTCAATTTCCATATATTGGGCAAAGATACCCCTGGAGATTAAACCTAATTGCATGCATCTGAAAGCTAAGTCAACGTAACGGTTTGAAAACTTAGGAGTGTCTTTTTTCCAGTCAATGAAGCGTTTCTTCCGGTCCATCTGTCTTAATTCAGGATCATTAAGGACTTTTTCCACCTCCTTTCTTTTGATTAGATTCAGATTTACCAGTCTCCACAAGAGTGCATCAATGGATACGCCGAATTCTCGCGCTATCTCTATACAGTCAAAATACGATATTTTGTTATCTTTTTTCTTCCGATTTTCAAATTCCTCGCAAACCTCCTGCATAGGTAAAAGTAATGCTGAAGCAAAGNCATCAGCAAATTTCTCAGCTCTACTTTTCTCCGCATCTTCTGAATACAGTTCTTTGGGTTGGAAAATGCCCCAGGTAACAAGNTGGAAAAATTCATGAGCTAAATCATAGTTTTTTCTCCAGGGCGAATCATTAGCATTAATTAAAATGGCAGGACCGAAATCTCCAAAGGTTGATGCCCCCGACTCTTTCTGCCCCATCTTTAAGAAAAGAATCTTAACTGCGAATCGTTCATCGAGTATCTTACATAAAGACCAAGCAGGCCTACTCCCTAAACCTATCATATTGTAGTATTTGTATGCTAACCCATCAACAAAACCAAACCCGGTAAATTCATCTCTGCTACATGAAATTGGCTTAAACTTTTTAGGACTATGTAGCCTTAGCAACTGCTCGAGAGAATGATAGTTGTTGCAATAATTTAAAAATCTTCTTTCATATTGTTTAACCTGCAAAGTCTCTGTTTTCTCCCGCCACAAGACGACCGGATCTTTAGGTTTATCTTCCTGTCTGGAGAGAAAATAATTAATATCTCTGTAATAAATATGAGCCAGTCTTGCAAGCTCCCATGCTTTCACTTCTCGCTTGCCAGATTCAATATTACTAAGAGTTTGATAATTGCGAAAGCCCATTTTCTTTGTTACTTCATTTAAACTCAACCCCAAGGATTTCCTAGCTATTTTAAGCTTTTCACCAATAGAACTATCTGTAGACTGTTTCATTGTTTTACCTCCTGGAAAAGATATAATTTAATTATAACATTTATTATTTGTTATATTATAACATTTTTTTATTTTTTGTCAAGGTAACGAGAAGATATTATAAATTTATCTTATATTTTACTTATAACATAGAAGTTACCTCTCATAAGATGAGGACAGACTCTGTTTGAGGCTTTACTAAAAATATAGCAGGATTTAGGGNATAATTTTTACTTAAGGAGANAAAAGAAATGAAAACAACGGAAAGGAGGATAAAGCTAATCGTCTTTTCTCTGGTCATAAGTCTTACGGGGCTGGTTATGTTTTCTCTTCCCGCACTTGCCTGTGAATTCACCTTTAGCTATGACCGAATAGAAGCTCCAATAGGTACTGTGGGCGAGATAGGTGTACGGATTGAAGAGACTCACAAGAGGTGCACAATGGATGGCCCTTTTGACTATCAGTTTAACTGGGAGCGTATCATCAATGCATGTGAATGATTGACAAATTTAACTTTTTTATTATTATAAATGTTAGGTTAACCTAACAAAATGGACAAAATTAATTTAAGTAAGAGGCGAAAATGAGTTTAATAGAGCTACCGATAGGTATAGGGGCACAGATAGTTGAGTTAAGGGGCGGATTTGGAATGCAACGGCATTTAATTTCTCTGGGTGTTGTCCCGGGAAAAATTATTCATAAAATAACCAGTCAGCCAATAGGGGGACCGATTGTAATTGAGATAGAGGGAGCTCGTGTAGCCGTTGGTCGAGGAATAGCAAGGAGAATTATGATTAAGAGGATAAGTTAATGAGAATACTGTTAATGGGAAATCCTAATGTGGGGAAAAGTGTTATTTTTAATCGCCTTACAGGGATAAAGGTTATTATTTCTAATTATCCAGGAACTACTGTTGAATTCTTGGAAGGAAGCATAACCATTGAGGGGAAAAGAATAAGAATAATTGATGCTCCGGGAGCCTACTCTCTTATTCCTTCTGATAAAGCAGAAGAGGCGGCAGTTAATCTTCTTTTAAAAGAAAAAACAGACCTAATCATTAATATAGTGGANGCTACNAATTTAGAGAGAAATCTTTATCTTACTTTACAATTAAGAGAACTTNCTATTNCTNTNATTCTTGATTTGAATATGATTGANNTAGCNCGAGANCAGGGTATAGAGATAGATATATCTGCCTTATCAAGAGAATTAGAGNTTCCTGTAGTTTCCACTGTAGCTATAAGCGGAGAAGGAATTCAGGAATTAAGAAAGGNGGCTNCGGAGATATTAAAAAGGACAAGGAATGGAGATAAGATTTGAACCAAGAATAGAAGCAGCTATTGAGGATATTCAAAAAAGGAGCAATTTGCCCCGATGGAAGATAATTCTTGCCCTGGCGGGAGATGAGAGATTCAAAAAAGAGATACCTGAGGAAATCTGGCAAGGAGCGGTTTTGGAGGTGGAAAGAGACCATAAAGAGCCTATAGAACTAAGTATGTTAAAGGCGAGATTTGGGCAGGCAGGTACTATCGCCAATCGGGTGCAAAAAGTTCATCATCGTCATCCTACCTTTCTCGAAAAATTGGGAGATGTTACAGTAAAACCCTTTATTGGTTTGCCTATAGCGGCAATTATTCTTATTGGAGTATTTAAATTTTTTATTACCACAGCTGGATTTATTACCGATAAGATAATGGTTCCTTTTTTTGAGGGTCCTTACGATGTCTTTATTCGTTCTTTGATAGAAGGGGTATTTCCTGAAGGTTTCATCCATGATATACTCATCGGAACCCCTGGAGCCGGATATTTAGAATCTTTTGGTGTCCTTACCACAGGGATTTTTGTCCCCATAGGAATTGTTTTGCCGGCAGTTTTAATCTTTTATATTATTCTTACTCTTCTGGAAGATGTGGGTTATCTTCCTCGTTTAGCTATTCTGGTGGATACTATATTTCACAGGATAGGACTGCACGGCTATTCCATTGTTCCGGTTATCCTCTCTTTTGGCTGCAATGTCCCCGGGGTTATGGCAACAAGAGTTTTAACTTCTGATAAACAGAGATTTATGATGCTTACCCTGCTAGGGATATCCATTCCCTGCATGGCTCAAACAGCAGTGATTTTAAGAGTTATCGGCCCTTTTGGCTTGCGTTGGGTTATCTTAATCTACCTTGTTTTAATGACTATTTTTGTCAGTATGGGAAGCATACTTAATAGAGTATTAAAGGGAGTAGCTCCTGAGATAGCTATAGAAATCCCTCCATATAGATTACCTCGAATTTCTAACCTGGTGATGAAAACAGGATTAAGAATTCAGCAATTTTTATTGGAGGCGATTCCCTGGGTATTTGTAGGAATTATACTTGTTAATATTTTGCATACCTTAGGAATAACAGATTACTTATCTCAAATTTCAGGTCCCCTTCTGGGAAGATGGTTGGGGCTACCCGAAGAGGCTATCTATCCTTTAATAATAGGCTTCCTAAGAAAGGATGTAGCTACAGGATTGCTTATTCCCTTACTGAATGAAAATATTATGAATTTCTACCAGGCAGTGATTGCAGTAACAATTCTGGTTATCTATTTTCCCTGCGCAGCTACTTTTGCTGTATTTTTAAAAGAATTAGGGATAAGGGGAACTATAAAGAGCACTCTCATTATGCTTGTTGTCGCTTTTGGAGTAGGAGGATTACTCCATTTAATATTTAGCTTATTTGCTTTATAATAATGAGAAAGGGGGTCTTAATAATGCAGAAGACATTGACTCCTACTATGGAAGACTATTTAGAGGTCATAAGTAACTTGAAAAAGAAAAAGCAGGTAGTCAAAGTAAAAAACATTGCTCAGGAATTGAAGATAAAAATGCCCAGCGTAAGTGAAGCTTTAAAATTCTTAGTTAAAGAGGGATTGGCAAGACACGAGAGATACGGGGATATAGAATTAACTGATAAAGGGAACGAATTAGCAGAAGGGGTTAAATCTCGCCATCGGGTTCTTTTTAAGTTTTTAAATGAAGTGTTGGGTATTAATCCTGAAACCGCCAATGAGGATGCTTGCAAAATGGAGCATTCTATCAGTGCGGTTACTTTGAAAAGATTAATAGAGTTTTTAGAATACACAAAACTATTTTCCCGGGAATAAATTCAGGAGGAGATATGGGAATAAAGGATAATGTAAAACATTTATTAAAGGAGATTCCAGAAAATGTTATTCTTGTTGCTGCAGCAAAGACAAGGACACCTGAAGAGATACTTGAAGCTGTAGATGCGGGGATTGAGATTGTTGGAGAGAATTATGTTCAGGAGGCAGAGAGAGCTTTTTCATCTATAGGGAGGAAAGCTAAATGGCATTTTGTTGGGCATCTTCAAAGGAACAAGGCGAGAAAGGCAGTGAAAATATTTGATTTAATTGAAACCGTTGATTCGGTTAATATAGCAAAGGAGATAGACAGGAGATGTTCTCTGGTTAACAAGACTATGCCTGTTCTTTGTGAGGTAAACATAGGTAAAGAAAAGACAAAATCAGGAATGTATCCAGAAGAGACTGAAAGCCTTATCAGAGATATCTCATCCTTAAAATATGTAAAAGTTATGGGACTTATGACTATGGGTCCCCGTTTCGGAGACCCGGAGGATGCAAGACCATATTTCAAAAAAACAAGGGAAATATTTGAGAGAATAAAAAAGATGAGTATCCCCAATGTAGAAATGAGG
>JGI24025J20009_10000637_pt1 | contig 27050 bp, 25 predicted proteins | sample Cruoilmetagenom3_FD_20009 | JGI IMG/M metagenome (IMG submission 20009) | reverse complement strand
AATTTCTGAAATATGCAAAAGCCCATCCACATTTGGGAGGATCTGAATGAAAGCTCCATAGTCTTCAATACGAACAACTTTACCATCGTATGTTTTTCCTACTTCAGCCTCAGCTGTGATATCCTCGATTATTTTTTTTGCTTTTTTAACTGCCTCCATATCCAAGGAAGCGATAGTGATCTTGCCTTCTTCCTGTACCTCTATTTTAGCGCCAGTATCTGCAATGATTTTCTTTATAACCTTTCCACCCGGCCCAATAACTTCACCTATCCTTGAAGGATTTATAAATATATTTATTATGCGGGGGGCATAAGGAGATATCTCTGGCCGGGATCTTGCAAGAGCTTCTTTCATCTTGGACAGTACGATTAGTCGTGCCTGGCGCGCTTTTTCTAATCCTTCTTTTAGCACGTGAACCGGAATGGATGGAACTTTTAAATCCATCTGTATAGCTGTGATCCCTTTTTCGCTCCCAGCTACCTTTAGGTCCATGTCTCCAACATGGTCTTCAAGACCTGCGATATCAGTAAGTACAACATAGCGTTCGCCATCTGTTATTAAACCCATAGCAATTCCTGCTACTTTCATGGAGAGGGGCACTCCCGCATCCATTAAAGAAAGAACACCTCCACAAACAGTGGCCATAGAAGAAGAACCATTAGACTCTAATATGTCAGAGACTATACGAATAGTATATGGGAAATCCTCCTCATTATTAGGGATTGCAGGACGGATAGCTTTCTCTGCAAGTGCTCCGTGTCCTATTTCACGTCTGCCGGGACCTCTAAGAAAAGAAACCTCTCCTACACTGAAAGGAGGAAAATTGTAGTGAAGCATGAATTTTTTTTCAGCCTCTTCTCCCAAGCTGTCAATTCTCTGGACATCTTCAAATGTACCCAGAGTGACTGTCGCCAGACACTGGGTTTCTCCCCGTGTGAAAAGTGCAGAGCCGTGTGTTCGCGGTAGCATTCCAACTTCAATAGATATAGGTCTTATCTCATCAAATCTTCTTCCATCCGCTCTCTTTTTTTCGTTTAAAATTAAATCCCTTACTAACTTTTTTTGTATCTGATAGAAAATCTCTATTACCTCTATTCTTTCATCCTCATTTTCCTCAGAAATATCTTCAAGCAGGGAATCCTGGATCATCTTTGTTTTTTCCTCTTGAGCTTTTTTGCCTTTGACAATGATAGCTTCGGACAGGGAAGAAGAAATCTTCTTTTCAATTTTTGAATATTTTTCTTTGTCTATTTCTTCAACTACAAATTCACGTTTTTTCATTTTTAACTGGTTATAAAGTTCCTTTTGTACTTTAATAATTTCATTTATTGTTACTTGAGCCACAGAAGTTGCTTCTGTAATTTTTTCCTCTTCCAGTTCTTTACCTTCCGCTTCTATCATAACTATCCCATCTTCTGTTCCGACTACAATCATATTAAGAGAACTTTCTTCAAACTGACTGTGCGTTGGGTTAATTACAAATTCATTATTTATGTACCCAACTTTTACTGCCCCAATAGGGGTAGTAAAAGGAATATCCGAAAAGTATAGAGCAGCAGAAGCTCCAATAAGCCCTAGAGTTTCTGGTTCATTTTCAACATCAGCAGACAGTAGAAGAGCAACAATTTGTGTATCATAAAAATAACCTTCAGGCATAAGCGATCTTATTGGCCTGTCAATCAAGCGACAATTAAGAATTTCCCTTTCTGATGGCCTTCCTTCCCTTTTAAAAAAACCTCCTGGTATTTTCCCTGCGGCATAGGTATTCTCCCTGTAATCTACTATCAAAGGAAGAAAAGGCTTCTTTCCTTTAACTTCTTTTTTGGAGGTGGCAGAAACAAGCATTATGGTATCTCCATAACGTACAAGGGCTGATCCATCAGCCTGCTTTGCCACTTTGTTTATTTCAACAGATAAGGTCCGATTATTAATTTCTAAAGATATTTTATTATATGGCATTAAGATCTCCGAGAACTCGGTTTATTTTCTAAGTTTTAGTTTCTTTATCAGATTTTGATAACGTTTTACATCCTGATTTTTGATGTATTCCAAAAGTCTTTTTCTACGTCCGACCATTTTCATTAGACCAGTCCTGGAGTGATAATCCTTTTTATGGATTGAAAAGTGTTCACTTAAGTAATTGATCCGGTTGGTAATAAGAGCCACCTGTACTTCTGGTGAACCTGTATCCTTTGGATTAATTCTATTATCACTGATAATACTAGTTTTTTCTTCTTTAGTTAGCACTCAAATTTCTCCTTTGAAATCGATTCATTATGCTATCAGAAAAATAAAGGAATGTAAATCTCTAATTATCTTAAGCTTACATAATCTAAATTATACAAAAAAACACAACAAACTGCTTCTTAGATACAAAGTCATCCTTTTCTTATTTTAATTGTATGGCAAGCAAACAAGCAGTTTTCTTTAATCTATTCTAAGAGCTAAGATATTCTTTTCTTTTGATCAGTTGTTGAGCATATTTAGAACTTAATCCTCCCATTTTTTCCTCTACTTCCTTCAATTTTATATCAATCTCAGCTAGTGTCATTTTGTTTATCTTTTTTTTCTTTGGGGGAGGGCCAGGACTTGCTTCTTTAGGTTTTTCAGCCTCCTTCTTAATTTTTGGCTTTTCAGGTTCTTCTTTCTTTTTATCTTTTTGCTCTATTTCTTTTTCTTCCTCTTTTACAACCTGTTTATCATCCGGTTTCTTTTCTGTCTTTTTCTCTTTTCCCTCTGAACCTTCTTCTTTCGTTTTTACTTTTTTCTTACTTTCATCTTTTTCCTTTTTTGGAGATTTTAAGGCTTGTTCTTTTTCCTCTTCTTTTTTCTTTTTTTCTTCTTCCTCTTTCATTTCAGATTTTTGGCCTCCTTGTTTTTCTTTATTGTAGAGATCTTTTTTCTCTTCTGCCATTTTTCCCTTCTAAAATTCTGTTCGACGGGTATGAATAAAAATAATAACTGATTCAGTCTACCAGAATTCAGAGTAAAAATAAATAGGACGAATCGAATCATTGACAAATTTGTAAAAGTTAAAATAAATTGCTAATATTAACAAAAGCTCAAGAGATTGGAATAAGGAAATTCTAACAATACTAAATAGGCAAGCTTCTTCGGGAGCAGGAAATGAGTTCAAATATTAATTTATTGATCATCGATGATGATTTATCCATCTACAACCTGGTAAATCAATCTTCTCTTGTGAACAATTGTGAAGTCTATTCCTCTGGGAAACATGAAGATCTCCTTTCTTTTATAAGAAACAATGATATAAACATTGTTATTACCGATGTCGACAAAAACTGGGCAGATGGAATGATTCTACTTGAAGAATTGAAAGAATTCGATCCCCTTTTAGATGTAATAATGGTTGGAAAACCTTTAGCTCCTGAGAGCTTGATAGATTTAATCAATTTGGGTGCGACAGAATATCTTACTAAGCCGCTGCAGTTGAATAAGATACAAAAAACTCTGAATGCTATTCTGGATAAAATGGAGTTGAAAAGGGAAACTTATATCTTAGAGAAACGGTTAGAAAAAAAATACTTTTTTCAGGGAATTGTAGGCAAAAATCCCTATATGCTTGAAATCTTTTCTCTAATAGAAAAAATATCCAAATATTTCACGAGTGTTCTAATTACTGGCGAGACAGGCACTGGCAAAGAAATGGTTGCCAGAGCAATTCACAACCTTAGTCAACGACAAAATAAGAATCTAGTTATATGTGACTGTGTCTCAATACCTGAAAGCCTGTTTGAATCAGAGCTTTTTGGCTACACAAAAGGCGCATTTACAGGAGCTGATAAGGATAAAAAAGGGCTTTTTGAAGAGGCTACTGATGGAATTATTTTCCTTGACGAAATAGGAGATATTCCTTTATCCATCCAGGCAAAATTGCTGAGGGTCTTGGAGTATTATCAATTCAGACCCTTAGGTTCAAATATAATTAAAAAAGTCAATTTAAAGATCATCGCTGCAACCAGCCAAAATTTGAGAGACGCTATAAAAAGGGGTGTCTTTCGCGAGGATTTATTTCACCGGTTAAACAAAGTAGAGATTTACATACCACCGCTGAGAGAAAGACCAGAAGATATTCCATTATTAGTCCGGTATTTTCTTGGCCACTACAATAACAAATTTTCGAAAAACCTAAATGGAATATCTCAGGAGGTCCAAAAATTATTCCTGAAATATGACTGGCCTGGAAATGTCCGAGAGATAGAAAACGTATTGGAAAGCTCTTCTATGCTAGCAAAAAAGGAATTTATCGACATCAATGACCTTCCAAAATATCTTCAAGATTCTCTTCTATCTAAAATAAAATTCCCTTTATCATCAATGAAAACCTTTCCACGCTTGATGAATTGGAAAAAGAATATATCATTTACCTTTTAAAAATATGCCGCAATAACTTGAGGAAAACTGCAAAAATATTGAACATATCGCGAACCACTCTTTATAGTAAACTGAAAAAATACAATATCTCTCATTGATTTCTACATGAGCTATTTCCATAGCACCCAAAGCTAATTGTTCACTTTCTGAACACATTCATCAAAAAGACTTAATCTATTTATTATCAATATGTTATCATCAATATAATATTTTAGTGTCCAAATTCTAAACATATCAATATTCTCCAACTTCCAGGGATTTCCTTCTAACCTATTTATTATCAGCAAGATAAGAAACTTTCATGGACTGGCACTTATCTTGCTTAATAATTCAATATGAAAACATGGCTCAGGAGGAACGAATGTATCGAGAAAATGGTTCCAGGCGACTAAAAACATTTTTATTGATTACTCTAACCACTATATTATTTCTTTATCTCCCTTTAATGGCAGAAAATAACAGAGAAAATGAACAGGTTTTAAACAAAATAACAAAAGCCACCAATGATCCTTCTTATAATATTTCCTATTTCACACCTCTGGAATCCAAACCATCCTTTAATCTAGAATTATTATTTCAGTATATAGACAGCAATGACGATCATCTTAATAATAAATTAGCCTTTAATCCTAAAAAGATTGAAGTCAACAGTGATGCTTCAAAATATTTTGAGAAACAAATTAAATTAGAAAAATTAGAAAATTCCTTATTCACAACATCTTTAGTTACATTAGCTGCCTTAAATGTCGCAGATTATTTTTCTACGAAAGAAGCCCTAAAATGTAATAATTTAATAGAATCCAACCCAATAATGAAACCTTTTGTAAAAAACGATTTCGCTTTTGCAGCAGTTAAGATCGGCCTGACAGCAGGAAACCATTTTCTGATGAAAAAACTATATAAACAAAATAGAAAACTCGCTTGGGCTATCAGTCTTATAAGCAACTTTGCTATGTCTTATATTATTGCCAACAATATTAGACTGATTCACGAATCCCAATCAAAATAATATGATTTATCAAAAAATATTCTCTAAATAGCGATTATTCAAATGAATATGCCACGATATCTTTATTACTATATAACTCTTAACAACAAGAACTTTGTTAAAAACGAACTTCCTAATCTTGAAAATTTGAAAAAAGAATACATCAATTATCTTCTCAAGATTACAGGAAACAACATAAGCCAGACTGCGGCAATTCTGAATATATCCCGGCAAACTCTTTATAATAAAATAAAATAACAAAGCCCCCTTCACGTAAAAAAAGTATTCCCTATAATTAATGCAAATTTATTCTTTACTTGTTAGCATAAACTCTTTAAAATCTATATAATCTTGATTATCTCTGATAATGTGGATTATTTACGAGGAGGAACAAATGAAAAAAACATTTTCTTTTTGTATTCTAGCGATTTTTTTAATTAGTCTGGTAACTATTCCTGGTTTCAGTTTTAATAATAACGGACAAAAAGCAAAATCCGATCCTAAAGCCATTAAAATACTGGATAAAATGATCAAGGCTCAAGGGGGGAGAAAACTCCTAGAGAACATCACAGATACTAGCGTTTCCGGTTCCATGGAATTAACCCAGATGGGCATGAGCGGCTCACTAACAATGTACCAGAAAGAACCAAACATGATGCGCTTGGATATAGAAATAATGGGGATGGTAATCACTCAAGCATTTGACGGTACAACAGCATGGATGGTCAATCCGCAAACGGGAAGCACCGAAGAAATGCCAGAACAAGCGGCAGAAGACATGGCGAGGCAGTCTCTAGGCAACGATTCCCTGCTCCATCCCGAAAAATTCGGAATTACTTATTCTTATAAAGGGACAGAAAAAATTGATGGAAAAGATTGTCTAGTTCTCGAACAAACCTACTCTGACGGCCATACAGCAACAATCTATATTGATTCTAAAACATATCTTACCTATAAGTCTAAAACAACCACTGTGAATCAAATGGGTGTTGAAGTAGAAGCGGAAAGTATTATGTCTGATTACAAAAAGGTCGAAGGTATTATGACAGCCCACTCACTCATCACATATCAAGATGGGGAAGAATTCATGAACATGACAGTGACTGAGGTAAAATTCAATACTGGTTTGGAAGAATCTTTTTTCAAAATGACCGAGTAAGGTCTATTTCCCTGTGTAGAATCAAGCGGACGATATGCCTTATGTTTCAACTACTTCGAGAATATTATAGGCAAGTTTGAGAGCTTCCAGGCCTTCTGTACCGCTCACTTTTCTTATTTTTCCATCTCGGATACATCTGAAAAAATTCTTGAGTTCTTTTTTTAGCGGCTCTTCTTTTTTTATTCTCAAAGTCTTTATGTCAGTCTGGCGTCCGTTTAATGGAAAAATTTTTACTTCCTGGTCAATATAATCAATCGAATAATAGGCAGTCGGCTCGAAAATTCGCAGCTTTCTTACTTTCCCTTGATGAACACGGCTAGCTGTGAGTGTTGCCACACAGCCTGATCTGAATTCCAGACGAGCATTAGCGATATCAATCTTATCAGAGAGTACATGGATACCCGAAGACCTTATAACTTTCACTTCATCTTTAATCAAAGCTAGTATGATATCCAAGTCATGAATCATAAGATCCAAGACTACATCAATGTCCAGAGATCGAGATGAGAAAGAGCCCAACCTTTGGACTTCTATAAACTTAGGATCAGAGATTAAATTCTCTATGGCTTCTACAGCCGGATTAAACCTTTCAAGATGCCCAACCTGAAGAATAGATCTACTTTTCTTGGCTGCAGCAACTAACTGGTCAGCTTGCTTTACTTTTTCGGTTATAGGCTTTTCAACCAATACCGATTTTCCTGCATCCAGTAACTTCATAGCTATAGAAAAATGCTCAGTCGTTGGAGCAGCCACTATGCCAGCATCAATTTCATCCAGCATATTCTCGTAGTTCTCATAGTATTGAACACCATGCCTGTTGCCTATCTGCATGGCTTTTTTAAAATCAATATCTGCAACTCCTATTAGCTCAGCCTCCTCAAGATAGGAAAGTATTCTGGCATGTTGTACTCCTAAATATCCAACTCCAATTATTCCTACTCTTACTTTATCCATAGTATTTACTCCAGATATTACTTTGCTTACTCCAGTGCCATAGTCTACCTGGCAACAATAGAAATCTTACTGGTATTTGCCAGTACTATACCCTGCTCTTTCTGAAAAAACGGAACTTTCTTTGCTTCAAAGCAGAGAACTTTTCCGCCTGATTCGACAAGGTTTTCAACAGTATTCAGCCCAACCGCGGGCAAATCGATCCTTGCATCTTGCTTTGAACGGCCAACTTTGATAACGACTATCCCTTTTCCCGCAAGAAGCCCTCCTCTCTTTATTGATTCATTCGTTCCTTCTAAACCTTCGACAGCTACGACAGCTTTATCTTTGACAATAACTGTTTGCCCTATGTCCATGTCAGCAATCTTTTTTGCAATTTCCCAGCCAAAGGCAATATCCTCTTCTATATCTGGCGAAGGTCTTACCTCTGTTAGGACGCCTTCTTTACAAAAAGCTGAGGAAATAAAATGAGTAGGATCTATTATTTTGATTCCATATTCACCAAGAAATTCAATGGCGGTTTTTATAATAGAAGTGGGAGTCTTATCTATCCCATCAGCCAATAGTTTCACTGAAACTTTATCTAATTTCTCTTTTTCATAAATCATCCGGCTGTCAATTTTTCCTGCAAAGACTGCGTCCTTTATCCCATGTTCCTTAAAAAAAGATACTATTCTAATGACCTCACTCATATCAATCCATTCAAAGATATCCGTCTTATTATTAAGGGAAGAGTCTGCTTCCCCCTTCACTGCAGCCACAACACAACTATAGCCCTGTCTTTTTGCTTCCTTTAGAAGGAAAAACGGGATTCCCCCCGAACCCGCAATTATTCCAAGTTTGCGTTTCATTGTTCCGCGGTCTTTTTTACAATCCCCCTATTGGAAGACCGAATAAAATTTACGATCTCATCCCGATCTTCACCTGGAAAAATTTCTTCGGCAATCCTGGTTAAAGCATCCTCTGTATTCAGTTGGGAGTAAAAGATAATTTTGAATATGAGTTTAATATTCTTGATCCTTTCCCTTGAAAAACCTCTCCTCTGGAGGCCAATAGCATTCAGTCCAAGAAAAAGAGGCGGGCGGCCTCCTGTCACCTTGCAGAAAGGGCAAACATCCTGTGTAATGACAGAGAAACCACCAATAAAGGCATACTTCCCAACTCGGCAGAACTGATGCACTGCGCTGAATGCCCCCACTGTTGCATAATCTTCTATTGTTACATGTCCTCCTAAGGTTCCCGCATTTATGAAGATAACTTCATTGCCTACATTGCAGTCATGGGCGATGTGTGAATAAGCCATGAAATAATTGTCATTGCCGATTACAGTTATTCCCCCGCCTTTGACTGTACCACGATGGACCGTTATAAACTCTCGAAAAATATTTCTATCCCCGATCTTTACAAGTGTCTCTTCATCTTTATAAGTTATATCTTGGGGTTCGGTTCCGATAGAGGAAAAGGAAGAAAAATGACAGCTTTCTCCTATTTCAGTCCGGCCACTAATAAAAATATTTGCATCGATCCTTGTATTCCTGCCGATAGAAACATTCTCTCCAATAAAACAATAAGGTCCGATATAGACTCCCGAATCTAATCGGGCATTATGATGAACTGTTGAAGTGGGATGGATAAAAATCTCATCCCTACTCATTCAATTCCTCAAAATCCATTATAGATGCTATAATATCACATTCGAGAGCAATTTCACCATCAACATAGGCCTTTCCCTTTACACGGCAAAATCTGTTTTTTAGTTTAACAAGCTCTATATTAAACTTTAATTGGTCACCGGGAACCACAGGCTTCCTGAATTTCGCATTGTCTATCTTACTAAGAAAAACAAGTTTTTTCTCAGCATCAGGAATAGAGCTATAAAGAAGGATTCCTCCCGCTTGAGCCAGAGCTTCAACAATCAAAACCCCCGGCATGACCTTAAATTCTGGAAAATGACCCTGAAAAAAAGGTTCATTATAAGTAACATTCTTTACAGCAACAATCGATTTCCCCTTATCTAACTTTAAAACCTTATCTACAAGTAAAAAAGGATAGCGGTGGGGAAGGATACCTAATATTTCCTTAATATTTAGTGAATCTTTACTTTTGTGAGGCTTTTGAAGCATCATATTTCTTAATAACATCTTCGGTAATATTTATAGCCGGGTTGAAATAGATCGTTCCGCTTTTCAACAGATCAAAGATTAAATCGAGGTTTTTTTCCTTTCCAACCTGCTCAATGATAGGAAGAAGTTCACCCTGGACTCTTTGAAAAAGTCTTGCTGTAAATTCTTGCATATCATTATAAGAATCTTCTGCAAAGCGTTTTCTTTCTGTCTGTTTCCTCTGCAAATCTGAATTCAATTGCATCATTGCTTCATTTGTCAAAGTCAATCTTTGGGTATTAAGTTTTGTTTGCAACTTGCGTATTTCATCGTCTATCTTGGCTAATTCCTCCTGATTTTTCTTATTTTTCGTCTCTACCTGCGCAATGACCTTCTTTCCTTCAATAGATTTTTCCAAAACCTCATTAGAATTCACAATTCCAATCTTAGAAGTTTGTTGAGCAAAACCTAAAGAGAACAAAATTGTAACTAGAACAGCAAAAAATAGGCTCTTCTTTGTACTTCTCTTAATCATCTTATGCCTCCTTAATATGACTCGAAAACCATTATTATATTTAAAATGTAGTTCCAACTGCAAAACGAAAAGTAAAGTTGTTATCGTCAGCATATATTTTCTTGTTGTTATAAGAAAAAATAAGCCTGAAAGGAACTCTTACTGCCGGGACAAAAATTCTTACTTCTAATCCTGCAGAAGTATACATATTCTTCATGCTAACTTTCTGATCTGGCCCATAAGCATTGCCTGCATCGTAAAACAATATAAAATATAAAGGACCTCCAACAGGCATGATATATTCTGCATTAAAAACGAAAGACTTTTCGCCTCCCAGGTTACGCCCATTCTCATTGCGAGGTCCTATGGAGTAAATATTATAACCTCTTATAGATCTTTCTCCTCCAAGATAAAATCTCTCCCAGAATGGAATATCAGCGTCGCCAAAATGTTTATTGAACTTGTATTCCATATGGAATCCGAGTGATTGGTTCTTAATAATTGGCTGGAATAAAGACCACTCAAAACGCGGCTTAATCAAGTCAATATCCCCTCCAAGAATCCCTCCTGCAAATTTGCATGAGACCAAATATAAAGAACCTCTGGATGGTGTTAAAGGGCTATCTACAGTGTTTCGATATAAAGTCGGAGAAATGCTGCTTACATTATACTTTCCAAAACCATACATTCCACCATAACCTCCATAGCCTCCATAGCCACCATAACCCCCATATCCTCCATATCCTCCATAACCTCCATAGCCTCCATAACCTCCATAACCTCCATAATAACCAAGATATCCTTCTTCTGAAGGTTCATTAAGTGTCATAAATTGGTAGTTATAAGAAAGATTTCCTCTCCAGTAACCCTTAATTCTGGATCCGACATGAAAATCAATCCCCTTTGATTTCTGGTCATACAGACCTGGATAAATATTAAAACGGTCAAAAATAGTAAAACCGACACTTATTGGCAAATCAAGAAAGTAAGGTTCAGTAAACCCAAACGAATAGTTCTTCATTCTCTTTCCATACTGAAGTGCAAGGTCTAATTTTTCTCCCGCTCCTAAAAAATTAACAGTACCGTAACTTAAAGCTACAAAAGTCCCCTGATAACCACTATATCCTGCAGTAAACTGAATATTATTTCTTTGAAGTTCACTCACTCTAATATTAACATCCATCTGGGTGGGGTCCTCAGGATTCTGTTTCCACTCCGGCTCTTTATCAACTTCAACCAATCCAAGCTGCTTCATCCTCAAGAGGCTGTCTTTGAACAAGGCAAGACTAAATCTGGCGCCCTCTCTTATAAGCATTTCGCGTCTGATAACCTTGTCCTTTGTATATATATTTCCCTCAAATTCAAGCCTATTAAGATATACAATCTCTCCTTCATAAATATTAAACGTTACATTGACACGCTTTCTCTTAGGATCAAGATTTTCTACTGGCATTACCTGGAAATATAGATAGCCGAAATTCCTGTATAGCTCTGAAATGTCTTCAACCGCTTTTTCTCTTACTTTAATACTGTAAACATCACCCTTATTGTAGTGAATAAGCGAGCGTAAGTATTTCGAGCTGAAGATTTTATTTCCCTCAACATTAATATCCCCAACAAAGTAACGATAACCAGCATTAACTGGTATTATGATCCTTTTCATCTGTTGCTTCCGGAAAAAAATAGATTTCTTTGTAAGGTTTTCTATCCTTGGCTCACCAATTACAGCCTCCATATATCCAAACTCTTGATATTTCTTCCTTAAATTTTCTAAATCTTCGCTGAGTTTATTTTGCTTGAACGAATCCTTCCCTAATACCCACGAAATAACACCATGTTCTCTGTTTTCTTTTATTGCGCTTCTTAGAATACCACCCCTCAACTTGGCCTTCCCTTCGAAGACAATCTCACCCACTCTGACTTTCGGCCCCTCATTAATATGAAATACAACTCCTATTTCATTCTTCCCAATCTTATTTAGTTCAGTTTTTACCTGCCCAGCAGTAAGGCCTTTTTCTACCAGCAATTCCTTGATTGTTTCCTCTATTCTTTGGATTTTATATGGACTATAGTAAGAATAAGGAAGTATGTATTTGTTTTCCTCCTTTAACTTCTCAACTATGTCATCTTCTTTTAATTTTTTCCCTGTCTTATAGACAATATCTTTGATAATAGGATTCTCTTCTACGATTATTTTTACAATCTTTCCTTTTTTCCCTTCTTTTTCCTCTATTTTGATATTAGAAAAAAATCCTGTTGACCATAAAATCTTAAAATCTCTTCTCAGCAACTCCTTATTGTAGTAGTCTCCTTCTCTTGAAGAAAGATAATAAAGAATTGTATCCCGTGTCACATGGTCATTTCCATCAATTTCTATCTTCTCTACGATCTCCTGGCCAGAAAGAAAAAGAGGTAAACATATAAAAATTAATGCAAATATAAAGTTTTTCATTTTCTTCTTCCTTATACCATAATAACAAGTACTTTTCAAAATAATGAATATTACTTCTTTACACTATTTTTAACTTCACAGCCGGGATAAAAGTTCCATTCTTCCGTTTTCCATAAGATAGGTTCTATGGCAGAATCTAGCAACTTTCTCGTTATGGGTAACAATTATAGAGGATAAACCTTTCTTCTGGTGAAGGCTCTTAATAAGCTCTAAAACTTTTTTCCCTGTTTTCCAGTCAAGATTTCCTGTTGGCTCATCTGCCAGTAACAATTTCGGTTCATTAACCAGGGCTCTGGCAATAGTCACACGCTGCTGCTCTCCACCGGAAAGCTGGCATGGTCTGATCAGCATTTTTTCCTCTAAAGAAACCTCCCTGAGAACCTCAGCGGCTTTCTTCTGAGCTTCTTTTCCTTCAATCCCTCTAATCAGAAGAGGAAATTTTACATTTTCTAATGTTGTAAACTCAGGCAGAAGATGATAAAACTGAAAAATAAAGCCAATTTTCATGTTCCTTATTTCAGCTTTTTCTTTTTCACTTCCTTCGAGAATATTTTTTTCCTCTAGAAAAATTCGACCACAAGTCGGCCTGTCAAGGGCTCCAAATAAATTAAGGAGCGTTGTCTTCCCGACTCCTGAAACGCCCATGATCGCAACAAGATCGCCTCTCTCCAATTCAAAGTTTAATCCGTCAAATACACGCAAAGTACCCTCTGGTAAAGGATAATCTTTGCATAGATTTTCAGCTCTTAATATACTACTCATACTTTAATGCCTTTACAGGGTCTATCCTTGATGCTCTCTGGGAAGGAAAGAGGGTTGAAAAAAAACTGATAAAAAGGGACACTCCTATTATTACTAACAAATCTAAAAGTTTAATATGAAAAGGGACAAATGCAATCTGATAAATATCCACAGGAACTTTAATAATCTCAAATGTATTTGCCAGCCAACACCAAATCAAGCCTAATGTACTGCCTACAGCTGTCCCAATCAGCCCTATCATGGCACCCTGAAGGAAAAATATCTTCCTTATACTCTGAGATGTTGCTCCCATTGCAATAAGAATACCTATGTCTTTTGTCTTTTCCATTACCATTAAAATGAGTGTCGCAATAATATTCAATGCCGCAACAAGTATAATAAGAGTGATGGTGAAAAACATAAGTTTTTTCTCAAGTTTCAAAGCTGAGAAAAGGGATTTGTTCAATTCCATCCATGTTGTAGTATAAGTTTCTGGGGGCAAAACTTCCCTGATTTTGACACTAATTTCTGGCGCTTTAAAAATATCTTCAATATTTACATGGATCATACTTACTCTACTATTATCGAGTCCAAACAAATCCTGTGCTGCTTCCAAAGAGATCAAGGCTGTAGATGAGTCAAATTCATATAGCCCCGAATAAAAAATCCCTGTCACCATGAATTTTTTTCTTTTAGGAATAAGCCCCACAGGAGATAACCGAGAAGAAGAAGTCAACACAGTCACCACATCCCCGATTCCTCCCCCCAAAGCAACAGCTATATTGCGGCCGAGAAGAATCCCCTCTCTTTTAGTATCTTTCAAAGGGATATGTCCCTTTTCTAATTTTTTAAGCCAGGGTGACGGCTCTTTTTCCAGGTCAAAAACAACTCCTCTAAGTATTGCTCCGGAATTCTTATATGGACCACTCAGAAGGACTGTATCATACACAACAGGAGTGGCACTCGATACTCCTTTTATTGTCTTTATCCTAGATATAAGCTGATCATAATCCTTCAATCCCTCACCTGAAAAATCAGAAACCATTATATGAGAAGTTGAACCAAGAATTTTATCTTGAACATCACTTTGAAAACCCGTGATCAGGGCAATGGCAATGACAAGTGCCATTACTCCAATAGTTATTCCTAAAATGGAAATAAAAGTGATAACAGAAATAAAAGCCTGTTTTCTTTTTGCGGTCAGGTAACGCTTAGCAATAAAAAATTCATAACTCATAATTATCGTAAAGACTAAACAGATAAGGCTGAAGAGTCAAGAATAAAATATTAAAGTCTGCAAACAATTTAAAATTTTTATACAGTGATTATTTCGGCCGTAGAAGCGGAAATAGGATAACTTCCCTTATGGATTTCCGGTTGGCAAAAAGCATTACCAAGCGGTCAATGCCAATCCCTTCTCCACCTGTTGGAGGAAGCCCATATTCCAGGGCATTTACATAATCTACATCTATCATATGAGACTCTTCATCCCCCTTTTCCCTCTCCGCTGCTTGCTGTTTAAACCTTTTTCTCTGCTCTTTGGGATCAGTTAATTCACTGAATGCATTGGCAATTTCCATGCCGCCCATTACAAGTTCAAAGCGTTCTACTTCCTCTAGGTTCTCTCTCGATGCCTTTGCCAATGGAGAGATTTCCCTCGGGTAATTCATCACAAATGTCGGCTGAATAAGATTATGCTTCACATATTTATCAAAAATAACATCCAAGGCTTTCCCATAAGAAAGAGGCACTTTATTTGATGCAAGGTTTGAAGCAAACTCAATGATTCCCGTCTTATCATCGAACTTCCTGGGAGAAAGGCCGCTGTAGTAAACCAATGCCTCAATAAACTTTATCCTTTTCCAAGGTCTTTTCAGAGATATCTTTTCCTCTCCAAATATTAGTTCTTCCGTGCCTAAAACAGTCAAACTCAAATAATTGAGAAGCTCTTCGGTCAATTCTATCATATCATTATAGTCTTTATATGCCTCATAAAACTCCAGCATTGTAAATTCAGGATTGTGCTCAGAAGAGATTCCTTCATTCCTGAAACTTCGATTTATCTCATAGACCTTCTCAAATCCACCAACAGTCAACCTTTTTAAGTACAGCTCGGGGGCTATTCTTAAATAAAGTTCCATTCCCAATGCATTATGGAACGTTTTAAAAGGCTTTGCCAGAGCCCCTCCAGGAATACTGTGCATCATAGGGGTTTCGACTTCAATATATCCCCTTTGATCAAAAAACTTTCTAATGTGTCGGATCAATGTGCTTCTTAACCTAAAAACTTCTCTTTCTTCAGGATTTACAATTAAATCAATATATCTCTTTCTATAACGAAGTTCTATATCCTGCAAGCCATGCCATTTTTCAGGAAGAGGGTGAAGACATTTTGCCAGAAATGTAAACGAATCAGCTAAAACGGTCAGTTCTCCGGTTCTTGTTTTGAATACAATTCCTTTGACAGCAATAATGTCTCCAATATCAATAAGGGAAAATAGAGTGAAATATTTCTTGCCCACTTTATCTTCACGCAGATATGCTTGAACTTTGGTACGGCTGTCGGCAAGGTGAAAAAAGATTGCCCGCCCCATCTTACGAATAGATATAATTCTACCCGGCACAAACACTCCTACCTTCTTTTCTTCGAGTTCCTCATTAGAAAATGAAGAAAACCCTGAAACAACATCAAAAACAGAATGCGTTGTTTCCACTCTGTGTGGAAAAAGCTCGATCCCTTCCCTGGAAAGTTTTTCCATTTTATTCTCACGAGCTATTTCCTGATCGCTTTTTTCAGATTCCATCTCTTCATTCAAGGTTATTTTATTAGCAGAATCCTTTTTATCAACCATTTTTCTCTTCCTTCAAAGATACTTTTATTTTATCTAATTCTTTTCTCAATGCATCTAAAATACCGTTAATAAAAGAAGCAGACTTCTCACTGCTGAATTTCTTAGCTATTTCAATTGCTTCATTAATCACAATAGCCGGTGCAAGATTCTCTCCAAAAAAAAGTTCAAGAACAGCTATGCGCAAGATATTGCGATCCACCACAGCCATACGGGATACACGCCAATTTTCTGATACAGACTGAATGATGTCATCGATTTTCTTCCTGTAAGATATTACGCCATTTAACAACCAGACACTGTATTCCTTTATTTCTTCAGGTACTTTTTTGTTTTTCCAGTATTGTTCCTGTATTTTTTCAGGATTTGAGTTATTAAATTCTATCTGAAAAAGAACCTGTAATGTATACTCCCGAGATTTTCTCCTCTTACCCATGTAACCTTAATTATTCAGGTTAAGTAATTCAGCTCTATTTAAGACCAGCTTCCCTGAGCAAGTTCAGTGTCTCAATGAGAGCAAAAACAGAATCATAACCTTTATTTCCTGACTTTGTGCCGGCTCGTTCTATTCCCTGTTCAATAGTATCAACTGTTAGTATTCCAAAAGATACAGCCACTTCCTCTTCCATAGAGATTTGTGCTAACCCTTTGGTTACTTCCGCGCTTAAAAAATCGAAGTGTGGTGTGTCACCTCTGATAAGAGCCCCCAGGCAAACAATACCGTCAACTTTTTTTGCCCTGGCAAGCTTTTTCACCACTAAAGGAATTTCAAAAGAACCCGGAACCTTATATATAGATATGTCCTTGTCTTCGGCACCCAACTTATTGAGTGCATCAATTGCCCCATCTAACAATCTTTCAGAAATAAATTGATTAAATCGGCTTAAAACGATTCCGATCTTGAAGCCTTTTGCCTGAAGCTTTCCATGATAAGTTTCCATCTCTCTCTCCCTCAATTTTCCTTGTGAGGTTGTCTTCACTTCCTCACAAAATGGTATTTTTCAGTGTCATGAATAGAAAAAATGAACCTTTATGCTAATTGGCTCCTCTTCCTATCCTGACTCTATTATCTTAAAGGACTAAGCAGTTATTCTCAAGAAATTCTTTTCTCGAATATTCGGTATTTCTTATATATCTCTCCTCCTAGAGAAATGACAAACCGATTGACTGCCTCGTTATCTTCTAATTGCCATGACGTCTCACCCCACTCATATCCCCTTGAAATTCCATTCTCTGCCAGCTTTGAATAGAGCAGATAACTCAGTCCTGTTTGTCGATACTCACTAACGAGTCCAAAAACTAAGACACGAAGCCCCTTGATTTTTCTTCGGTAAATGAGAAATTTGATGATTGACAGAGGAGTAAGCCTCCCATTCATTTTTTTTATTACTTCATTGTAATTCGGTAAACCAAAAGCAAAACCCACAGGTTTGCCTTTATCTTCTGCTATTATCACAAGATCCGGATCAGCCATCAGTTTAAGATTCTTTACCATATGATCCATTTCTTTATCAGTCCATGGAACAAAACCCCAATTCCTTTCCCATCCATGATTATATACATATTTTATCTTATCAGCCTCGCTTTTAAGGTTTTTCATGTCAACAGTTCTCACAGTAACAGTGGTTTTTTTCTTGATATCCTCAACAATTGTATTGACCTTTTCAGCTGTTTTATGGTCAGTTTCATGAAAAAAGCATACAGGTCCTTTGCCTTTTCCAACCCACATTTTTCCATTAATTCCAAATAATATGGTGGGTTATATGTCATCATAATAACAGGGGGAGAATCAAAACCCTCAAGCAGAAATGCACATTCATCGTTCATGGAAAGATTCATAGGGCCTCTTAGAATCTCCATCCCTCTTTCCTTCCCCCAATTGACCACTTCATCCAAGAGGCATTTTGCTGTTTCTAAGTCATTAAAACTCTCATAAAGGCCAAAAAAAACAATTTTCTCATTATGAAATGAATTGTGATTTTCATCGATTATAGCAGCAATCCTTCCTGTTATTTCACCATCTTTTCGTGCCAAATAAAGATCTATATCTGCATGCTCAAAAAAGGGATTCTTTTTCTTATTAATTCTCTCTTTAAGATCCATGATTAGAGGGGGAACCCAATTTGAGTCATCTTTATAAACTTTCCATGGAAACAGGATAAATTGTTTTAGGTCTTTTTTTGTTTTTACTTTCTCAATCTGAATATCTTTCACTCTTATGCCCTCCAAAATTTTCTTTATTCTATCAAATAAAAAAATAAAGCTCAAATATTAGACCATGCAAGAATAGGAAAAAATGAGAAAAATTATAAGGACTTTTAACATTAGCTTTCTTGCCAGCCTCAACTTTTTGTGATAAAAATTCATTATATTAATACTTCGGGAAGTAAAGGAGAATACTAATATGAGAAAATCAGATCATTTTGAAGAAATACCACCGGAGAAACTCACATGGAAACTAGATATTGAAAAGATCCCCTATGACACAAGCGATAAATGTAAGGTGTGTGAAGGAATCATTGGTCAAGAAGAAGCACTCAAAGCGATCCAGACAGGATTAGATATCAAGAGTCGTGGGTTTAATATCTTTATCACAGGAATGGTAGGAACAGGACGGACTACTACAATAAAGCAGCTTTTAGAAAAACTTGATAAGGAAAAAGAAACTCCCGATGATATTTTATATGTCAACAATTTCAAAACTCCTGATGAACCTGCACTAATAACTCTTCCTGCCGGTAAAGGGAAGCTCTTCAGAGAAGCAATGAGACGTTTAATAAAAATGCTAAAAACTAATATCCCAGAAATGTTAAAAAGTAAGTACTATTCAGAAAAAAGAGATAGTATCATTGAGAACCAGGGAAAAAAGCAAAAGGCAATATTTGATAATTTTCAAGAAAAAGTCATAAAAGAAGGATTCTCAGTCATTCAGGTACAGATGGGGCCTTATCTCAAGCCTGATCTTGTCCCAATAATAAAAGGAAAACCCACTCCATTTAATAAACTGGAAGCTTTAGTAAGGGGAAAAAAGTTCCCGAAAAAACTCCTGGAAGAACTAAAGACGAAATACGACAAACTGGCTGATAAACTCGAAGAAATCTTCAAACAGATAAAAGAAACTGATGAAAAGACTCGCCAATTGCTGAAACAATGGGATGAGGAATCTCTGATCCCTGTAATCCGTGGAGCCATTTCTGACATAAGAGCCAAATTCAAATATCCAAAAATATCCAGTTATCTTGATGATGTAGAGACAAATCTTTCCAAAAATATCGATCTTTTCAAAATAGACACAAAGAAAATGAAGGAAAAAGTAAGTCTCTATCCATTTCTTGAATATAAGGTTAACCTTCTCATCGACAACTCTGATCAAAAGGGTGCTCCAGTTGTAATAGAAACAAATCCAAACTATATCAACCTTTTTGGATCAATCGAGTCAACTATGAACCGTCTCGGGCTGCTCCAAACAGACTTCACAAAAATAAAGGCTGGCTCTTTCCTCAAAGCCAACGGAGGATATCTGGTCATGAACGCCCTTGATGCTATTACTGAGCAGGGAGTATGGCAAACTCTTAAAAGGACTTTGAGAAATAAAAGCCTTGAAATTCAAAATTACATGTCAATATATCTTGTCACAACTAGTCGGCTTAAACCTCAACCCATCAAAATCAATGTAAAAGTAGTCATAATAGGAGCCCCCTATATTTATAATTATCTATATGTTGTGGATGAAGAGTTTAAGAAAATCTTCAAGATTAAAGCTGAATTCAATTCAGAAACAAATAAAGATAACAAAACTATCCTCGAATACGTAACCTTTATAAAAAAAATAACCGAGGAAGACAAATTATATCCTCTTGATAAAAAAGGCATCGCTGCAATTATTGAGTACTGTACAAGGCTTGCAGGAAGACAAAAAAAACTATCGACCCGATTCCATAATATTGCTGACATCATCCGAGAAGCCAATTATTGGGCAAATAGAGACAAAAAAAAGATGATAAGCCGCAAGCATGTGGAAAGAGCTATTGAAGAGCGTTTTAATCGGGTGAGCCTTATTGAAAATCAAATCCAGGAGATGATCGAAGACGGAAGCATTATGATAAACACAAAAGGCCGTGTCGTAGGACAGGTAAACGGACTTTCTGTTTATTTTACAGGAGGATTCTCATTTGGAAAGCCTACACGTATCACAGCAACAACAGCAGTAGGACGCGCAGGAGTCATAAACATTGAGAGGGAAGCAGACATGAGCGGCCGTACACACAACAAAGGAGTTCTCATCCTGGGAGGCTTCCTCAGAGGAAAATATGCCCAAAATAGACCATTTTCTCTCTCCGCAAGCCTTGCTTTCGAACAGTCTTACTCCGGAGTGGATGGAGACAGTGCTTCATCCACAGAGGTCTACGCTATTCTCTCAAGTCTTTCTAAACTGACTTTGAGACAGGACATTGCTGTAACAGGATCTCTCAACCAGAAAGGAGAGATTCAGCCTATTGGAGGAGTAAACGAAAAAATTGAAGGGTTTTTTGAAGTATGCAAGGCAAAAGGCCTGACAGGAACCCAGGGGGTAGTTATTCCTCATCAAAACATCCAGAATCTCATGCTGAAAAAAAATGTAATAAAAGCCGTAGAACAAGGAAAATTCCACATCTATCCTATCAAAACCATTGATGAGGGTATTGAGATTCTAACAGGTACTGAAGCAGGAAAAAGAAAAAAAGACGGAACATTTGAAGAGGGTACGGTAAATTACCTTGTTGATGAGGAACTCCAGCGACTCGCAAAAAGCTGGAAAACTTTTACTTCTTCAAGAGAAAAGGATAAAGAATAATCTAGCCTGAGGGGTAAAATTTACAACCCCACTTTTATTTTGAGCATTGAAACTTCTACAGAATTCAGATAGCGCCAATGCCCTTTCTTCAGTTTATCTATAGACAAACCTGCAAACTTTATCCTCCTGAGTTTCAAGACCCTATGGCCGATAGTCTCAAAAAGCTTTCTGACTTCCCTCTTTCTGCCTTCATGGATCTCGATTCTGAATCGAGAGTTTTTCGAATCAGCTGCGACTTGAGTGATTTTTACTGGAGCAGTCCTTTTTCTGTCAAGATAAATCCCTTTTTCTAATCTCAAAAGGCCGGAATGGTCAGGCTTGCCTTTCACTTTCACCATATATACTTTTTTTATCTTATATTTTGGGTGCATTAAACGATAAGCCATTTCACCATCGTTTGTTAAAAGCAGAAGCCCCTCTGTTTCAAAATCCAATCGGCCCACAGGAAAGACTCTTCTTCCAAGAGATGGAAGCAGGTCCATGATTGTAGGCCTTTGGAAGGGATCCTTCATAGTGACAAGATAACCGGACGGCTTATTCAGAAGCAAATATTTAAAACCTTTATCCTCCTTGACTATTTTTCCATTAACCTCTACTTTATCTTCTTCCGTGTCTATCTTGTAGCCTAATATCCGGATAGCTTCGCCATTGACTTTGACTTTTCCTGCAGCAATCATTTTATCTGCTTCCCTTCTTGAGGTAATCCCACAATGAGAGAGAAACTTATTTAATCTAACCCGCATTATTCACAAGACCGATATGCCATAAAAAAATTAAAAATAGATGTTAAATCCCCCTGCAATCGTAAAATCTCCTAATTTTAGATCTCTTTCATCAATTTTCACTTTAACTTGATTGTACTTACCCTCAGCAAGAAGAGAAAATTTATTCCCCAAGTGTAATTCCATGCCCAATCCAAAATTGAATCCTTTATCCTTATCTTTATCTATATTATGAATGTCAGCTGTGTAATATCCATAACCCACAGTAATATAGGGGTGAAAAACAAGAATAGGAAAAAAATATTTCAGATTCAAGCCAATGAAACTGTAATCGATCTGTCTCTCTCCCCAGTCAAACGTCCCAAATTCTTTGAGCTCAAGATTATGTGCAGCTTGGAAGTAATTAACTTCAAGAGCTATCATCATAAATTTAATACCTGCCCGAGCCCCATAAAGAAAAGTAGTATCAGTATTAAATTCAACATTATTAAGGCTCGGTTTCTGAGCAGAATACCCAGCCTGCAAACCTAAATAAAAGCCGCCGTGTCCATAAACATCTGATGCAAATATCATAAAAAACCCAAAAAGCAAAATTGGCATCCATTTTCTTTTCATTCTTTTCTCCCTAATTCTCATTACAACTAGCAGCTGCTTCAGTTTAACATATTGGCCTAGATTATTCATCTTATCCAAATCTATTATCAGCAACTTTCACCCTCTGGGTGAGCAGAGAGTAAAAACCTTTCCTTATTTTTTACGTATCATATATAATGTAAACTCATAGGTAAAAAAATGACAAGAATCCATGTTGGCGAATCTTTTTGGATGGCCATGAGCTCTTTCTGGGAAAATAAACTGCGAACATTCCTGACTTTATTAGGTATCATCATAGGTGTCCTTGCAATAATAGCTGTCGTTTCAATAATCCAGGGCCTTAATAATTATGTCTACACGAAAATGTCTTTTTATGGAGCAAACGACTTTTCTGTCACCAAGTTTTCCTTCGTAAGAAGCCTGGCAGAATTCCGGGAACAGATGAAACGGAAAGATATTACCCTTGAAGACAGGAGACTTCTTCTCAGGCAGTGCAACTCATGTGATTTAATAGGAGCTTCTATTGGAACCAGCAGAACAGTAAAATTCAGAAACCGGTCTTTAAAAAATGTATCCATTAACGGTTTAACATATCTTGACCATATGATAGGGTCTGTTATGGAACTCGAAAGAGGACGACATATTCAGAAAGAAGATGAAGACCGATCTCGTAGAATATGTACAATTGGTACTGATATTAAGGATAAGCTGTTCCCTTATTTAGACCCTTTAGGAAAATGGATCAAGATCGGCAATCATAACTTCCTCGTTGTTGGAGTTGGAAAGAAAAAAGGGAAAATTCTAGGAATGACTCAAGACAACTATGTTCGGATTCCCATTACGACATTCCATAAAATATTCGGCTCAAGAAGAAGCATAAATATCAATATTCACACTTCCTCCCAGGATCAGATGAAAATTGCTCAGGAGGAAGTAAGAACAATCCTCCGTTCAAAGCGTCATATTCCTTTCAATAAGCCTGATGACTTCGCTTTTCAGACTTCTGATACATTTATTCAATTTTACAAAACAGCAACGACAGGAATTTATTTTGCCGTGATCGCAATCTCATCTCTTGCTCTTTTAGTAGGAGGAATCGTTGTAATGAACATCATGCTTGTTGCAGTCACAGAAAGGACTAAAGAAATAGGCATCCGCATGGCAGTAGGAGCCCGGAGGAAGGACATATTATTGCAATTTTTAATCGAGGCAGTCATTCTTTCTGCTTCAGGCGGAATAATTGGCATCTTTCTAGGGTTTATTCTAGCAAAAATTGTTACCGCTTTATCTTCAATGCCCTCAACTCTGGATCCTGTTTCTGTTGTTGTTGCAATTTTGGTGTCAGGTTCGATTGGCATATTTTTCGGCATTTATCCGGCAAACAAAGCCGCTAAACTGGATCCTGTTGAGGCCCTCAGAGCATAACAATGAGACTAGGAATCATCAAAGAAATATTCGCTATGGCTATTGATTCCATTAAATCCCATAAACTCCGGTCTTTCCTTACGCTGCTGGGAATTGTTATCGGTGTTATGACTGTTATAGGAATGGTTTCTATTATCCAAGGACTAAACAGTTCTTTTCTCAGCCAACTTGAATCTGTTGGTTCAGACATAATCAGTGTGGTCAAATACGAACCTGGAATTCATACAGGGAATCTTTCCGAAGAAGAAAGACAGCGAAAAGACCTCACTTTTGAAGATGCAATGGCTATTGAAAAAGAATGCCCTCTGGTTAAAGCCGTAGCTGTGGACATTTCCGTAAATATATTTGAAGAGGTAACCATTAAATACCAGAATACTAAAGTCCAGGATGCCTCTATTTTAGGCATGAACGAAAGATGGCCCCTGGTCCTCTCTGTTTATCTTCCCAGAGAAGGGAGATTCTTAACAGAATCCGATATTACCCACCGCACCAGAGTCTGTGTTCTCGGGGCTGAACTGGAAGAAACTCTATTCCCACATACTCAAGCCATTGGAAAAGAAATTAGAATAGGTCCGGAAAAATTCTTAGTTGTTGGAGTGCTTGAGAAAAGGGGGTCAATGTTCGGGCAGAGTCAGGACAATCTTGTGGGTATTCCCATTACAACCCTTATGAAATATTACCCGTATGATCTTGAAAATATCGAGATTACACTTACACCCAAGAAGCACGGCTATATCCAGGAAACCATTGAACAGGTTATTAATGTACTACGGAAACGGAGAAAAGTCGGATTCGGAAAACCAAATGACTTCGCTGTTTACACCCAGGACACTATAATTGACCTCTATAACCAGCTTACTGGAGCTGCTTACCTTGTTATGATTGTTATTTCCTCCATCAGCCTGCTTGTAGGTGGAATCGGGGTCATGAACATAATGCTTGTCTCAGTTAAAGAAAGAACAAGAGAGATTGGGATACGCAAAGCTATCGGAGCCCGCCCTACAGATATCCTCAGACAGTTTCTAATCGAAGCAATCTTTCTAACCGGAGCAGGCGGTGTTATTGGCATAATCATTGGCTTCTGCATCGCTTTTCTCGTCAAGGCTATAACTCCACTGCCTGCATCAGTAACACTCTGGTCAGTATTTCTGGGCTTTTTTGTATCTGTTTCCATCGGTTTATTCTTCGGAATCCTTCCCGCCCAAAAAGCCGCTAAAACAGACCCTATTGTTTGCCTAAGATATGAATGATAGGACCAAGGACACTTCCAGTTTCGCAGTAAAAAAAAACTAATGGAATTATGAAGTTAAGAGTGTGTTGATATGTTTCTCTGCTTTATCTAATGCCAATTCAAGATTTTTCACTTCTTCTCCTGCGATCTGAACAATAGAGGGCTGTCCTCCCCCTTTCCCTTTTATCAAAGGAGAAACAACAGGAATTAGTTCCCTCATATCAACACCAAGAGCCTCAGAAGATGCCATCACCACATGGACACTGTTTTTTAATCTCAACCCATAGAGAACAACATAGTCGCCTTTTTTTATGATGTTTAAAGCTAAAAATCTTACTTCTTCAAGCATCCTTTCCGTGAATATATTTTTGATTATCCTTTCCTTTGCATTTTTAACAATTTCCAGTGCTTCCAATTGAGAAATTCTCCCCTGCATCTTTTTATTATTTCTCTTTTGATCTTTTAAATCCGCAAAAAGCTTTTCTAACGATGGGACTACTTCGCAGGCACCAACAGTTAACCGGACAGCTATTTGACGAATTACACTATTCTTAATTGTATAATCATGTAGTGCCCTCTCTCCACAGACAAACTCAAATCTGATATTATTTCTGAGCCTTTCCCACTTCAAGATTTTAATCAAGCCTATCTCTCCGGTTCTACTTGGATGAGTCCCCCCACAGGCTGAATAATCAAAATCTGATATATTAACAACCCGAATGAGCCCCTTTTTTTGGGGGGGTTTCCTTAACGGAACGTCCATTATTTTCTCTTCAGGAATGAAAAATGATTTAATTTCCCCATTTTTAAAAACTATCTCGTTTGCCAATTTTTCAACTTTTTCCACATTTCCATCTATAGTATTCCTCATATCCATTTCAAGAGTGGAAAAATCCTGCCCCAAATGGAAAGAAAGTGTTTTTGCTCTGTACAGCTTATAAAAACTCTGTGAAAGAATATGCTGCCCTGCATGCTGCTGCATATGGTCAAAACGTCTATCCCAATCAATTTCCCCCCTAATATTTTCTGATTCCACATTCTCCTCAAGAACATGAAGAATTTTCCCCTTCTCTTCGATTACATTTATGACCTGGATTCCATTTATTGTTCCTTTATCGAAAGGCTGGCCTCCTGATTCCGGATAAAAACAGGTTTGATCAAGAATTAAAGCTGGCTTTCCTTCATAGATGACTCTATCCAAAACTTTCGCCTCAAACTCCACCCGGTATTGGTCTTCAAAATATAGGCGTATGGTCTCGTCGCTCATTTAATCCTCCTCTCCAACAGTTTCCAGTATACGCCGTGTCAGTTTAAAATGTTTTTTTGCCACTCTATCCAGAATCTGTCTTCCATACTTCATAACAAGCTTCCCCCCCACTTCCTCCGCCATAGGAGAGGAGCCTTTGGGCAGTTCCATTCCTATATCTTGAGAAAGAAAATAGAGCCGCCTTAAAAATTCAGACCTTGCAAGTATTGAGGCTGCGGCAACTGCCATATCTTCCTCTGCCTTGGGCTTTTGAATGAGCTCAATATTCCGTCCTTTCTTCATAAGTGCGTTAAGGACAAACAATTTATCCCCAAACTGGTCTGTTATTGCAAGGGAACATGGAGCCTCTTCAAGAATGTTTTCAATCACACGCGAATGTGCCCAGGCAAGCATCTTGTTTAGGTTTCTGAGTTTTTGATACAATTCATTATATTTTTCAGGTCCAATCACAACTAATGAATGTTTATATCCCTTTCTGATGTAATCAGCCAGTTCCCTAATACGATTGTCAGATAATCTCTTGCTGTCTTTTACCCCAAGTTCTTCGAGAACCTTCTGCTGTTTGTCAGGGAGAAGAATCCCCGCCACTGAGAGTGGTCCAAAATAATCTCCCTTTCCAGATTCATCCGTCCCAATGTGCCCTTTTTCAATAGGAAACAGATTTGATTGACGCATCATTGTAATCTCCAGTACATACGGTCTTGGCATTTAATATTATAAATTATGGTTCATCTCCCATTTAGTTGGCAAAAGCCTGAATGATTTTCAGTGAGAAGTAGCGGAAATCATGATAACCGTAGGCTTTACGTTTAATGACTTTGATTTT
>JGI24025J20009_10000636_pt1 | contig 27074 bp, 27 predicted proteins | sample Cruoilmetagenom3_FD_20009 | JGI IMG/M metagenome (IMG submission 20009) | reverse complement strand
GCGGAAAAACTAATTTTTTCCGCCTTTTTTTGAAAAAAGCTACTGCGATAAAACTCAACTTAAAAAACCTTAAAAAGCCACAGGGTTGGTTTTAAGATACAAAAAAAACGTGGGCATACAAGTGGGTTGCTTTATATAAGAAAACCGTTTATATGGCCTCTCGTGAGGTCTATCTTTACCTGTTTATATTAATTTTTTCGATTAGATCTTTTTTTCAAAACCAGATGAGTTCTAAGGGTAATTAATTATCTTGATATATTTTGCTATTATAAATCTTATAGAAAGTTTTTCCCTGAGTAGGATGGGCGTAAAACTGATCAGAAATATTTATTGATCAATTAAAGGCTAGTGATTAAAGCACCATAATCAATGATGAGAAGTTAAATATGTTAGTCAACCCTTTTTAAGAACACAGGTACAGATACTTGAGTACGCCTACCATCACAATAACTAACGGTCAGAGCATCACCTGAAACAAAGTTTGTTTAAATTTAAGTCTATTTTACATCCCTGCTCCGAGGAGGAAATTACCATAAAACCTGGTTCAGAATGCTGGGTAACGGGCGTACTCGCTTCACCCAACTAAACTACTTGTCTAGCTAGGTTTTAAGCACATTATCAGCCTGTATGTTTTGATTATCTAGCCATGTTTTTCCGCTGGAAGCGTAAGATGTAATATTGCAAACTGAAGAGTTTTTACTTCTAGTGTTTAGGGGCAAGAAAAATGGGTATCTAGAGTTGATTCTCATTTAATTTGAATCATTCTCACTTTATTTGAATCTGTAATCCCCCCATTAATAACCGGAGTTAAAAGCAGAGACTATGCCGCATTCAGTAACTGCCTAGGCGGTACGCCTCCAATCGCTGTATGCGGACGTTCATTATTGTACGACCAAAGCCACTTTGTGGCTAATAATTGAGCTTGCTCAATTGATTCGAAAAGGTGTAAATCTAACCATTCATGTCGAGCTGTTCGGTTAAATCGTTCAATATAGGCATTTTGCGTTGGTTTGCCGGGTTGAATATAGAGCAAGGTGATTTTCTGTTTTATGGTCCAGTCTTTCAGGGTTTGGCTGATATATTCAGGACCATTGTCACAACGTAGAGCCAACGGTTTACCTCGCCACTCAATGATCTGTTCTAGTGACCGAATAACACGAGAGCTCGGCAATGAAAGATCAACATCAACACCTAACCCTTCACGGTTAAAGTCATCAATAACGTTGAAGGTACGTATGCTTCTACCATCATTTAAGGTGTCGCTCATAAAATCCATCGACCAAACCTGGTTAATCGCTTCAGGAACACTCAGAGCTTCCGGTTTATCGCGTTTGATACGGCGTTTAGGTTTAATTCTTAAATTCAACTCAAGCTCTCTGTAGATGCGATACACACGCTTATGGTTCCAGCCATAGCCCTTGATGTTGCGAAGGTATAAAAAGCAAAGCCCAAATCCCCAACGCTTATGTGTAGTGCTTAATCGCAGTAGCCAGTCGGCTATTTCAGCATTATCACTGGATAGTTTGGCTTGATAGCGATAACAGGTTTCACTGATACCAAAAGCACAGCAGCTGAAGCGTATGGCGACACCAAATTCGTTGTTGGCGCGTTGCGCCATCTCACGACGGTGAGATGGCCTTACCACTTTTTTTCAAGTGCTTCCCTTACGATTTCAGCCTTCAGCTTTTCTTCGGCGTACATCTTCTTAAGCCGTCGATTCTCGTCTTCAAGCTCTTTCATTCGTTTCATCAATGAAGCATCCATGCCACCAAACTTAGACCGCCATTTATAGAATGTCGCATTGCTCATGCCGTGTTCACGGCATAACTCCGGAACTGGTGTACCGGCTTCATTTTGCTTCAAAATCGACAGAATTTGACTGTCTGTATAGCGTGATTTTTTCATAAAAAACTCCTTTATTTCATTATAAGAATTTTCTACTTAAAACTCCTTTGGTTTTTTGGGGGGATTACAAATCGATGTGAAAGAATAAAAATCATATTTTTCATGAAGTTATAATTTTTGAAAAAAACTTACCAAGATAAATCTCAATCCAAAAACCTTAAGAAGCCATAAAACCTAATATAAGCTACAAAAACAACTAACGCGCATTAATGGGTTGGTTAATACAGTAAAGCTGCTTATAAGGTTTTTTGTGAAGTAAAAAAATAGCTTGGTAAGTTAAAGTCGAAGGCTAATCACAATACTTTACAGTTAAAAACTAAGAGCATCGGTTTTTGTTTTAGATATGACGGTCAATTTTGACATAAGTTATTAGGGTGTTTCATGGCGATTCAAGTTTTAATACTGGTGTAGAATTGAAAATGTGAATACGACACGTACAACAAAGTGCCTAAAGGTTGCCTTTTGGGGTTGTTGATGTGGATTGTTTAGTTGAGGGCTAGTGGGAGTGTTTAGGTGTGTAGTTATTCATATAAGATACCGTTATTGGCGCGATTTAATTGAAACGATTTATCGAAGCTAGTTTTATACCTTGGTAAAGGTGATGGTTAATACGTTCTTGTCCTCTTTACGTTGATAGCAACAGGCATCCATATAGTGACGTATAAGGTCTATCCCTAAACCACCAATACTCGCATCCTCAATAGTTTTTGGCTGAATGTGAGGTGTTTTTTCTAATGGGTTAAAAGGTTTCCCATAGTCAATGATTTCAAGTGAAACATTGGAACCATTGTTTGAAAAATTAATGGTTATCTTGTGCTCGACGGTATCATCAAAGGCATAAGAAATAATATTGGTAACTGCTTCATTCGCGCAAAGGTCAAACTTATAAAGTAAGTCTGTAGACAGGTTGTTTTGATTGAAAACCAAACTTAGCCAGTCTGCCATTGCAAGAATGTCAGCAGAATGATTCTTTATGGTGAGCCGACTGCTATGGTTATTCATACCGCTATCTAAAAAGTTAATTAGCTTGAAACTTTATCAATCGCGTCTTCGAGTGTGTCGCAAATAGTAAGGAGTTGATTGATACCAGAAACGACGAGTACGTCTTTAACAACTGGTTGTGGTGTGAGCAAAACATACTTCCCACCGCGACGATTAACGGCTTTGCCATTGCTTAGTAAAGAACGAATGCCAATAGAAGACATGTAGGGCACAGCTGACATATCTACAATGATGGATTGCTTGCTATCTACTGCAGTCATCTCCGCAAAAGCTTTTTCAATATCACTAACGCCTGTAATATCCATCCGGCCAGATAGGTTTATTTTAAAAATGCCGGCGTCTAATTGCTCTTCATTTATTTCCATTGCTTATGTCCTTTTAAAAGTTAAATACCGTTGTTGTTAGTAGTTAAGTATGTGTATCAATGTGATAGGGCTTGCCAACGTATAACCATAAGGGTTAGGTCGTCATAAGGCTCGGCATCACCGACAAAACTATACACGCCTTCAAGAATACGATCCATGACTTCATCAGAATTTGTTGCAGTATCGGCGCATCCTAAAACGGATATTAGCCGGTCATGCCCAAATAACTCATCGTTTTTATTAATGGCTTCTGGTATGCCGTCGGAGTAAATACAAAGAAACTCTTCGGTTGACAGTTGGTATCGATGTGTTTGGTAGTCCCATTCATCAACAGTGCTTACAGGAGGGCCACCTAAGCCTTTTAGTTCAATAGGTTTGCATCCAGGGGCGCAAAGAAGTGGACGCTCATGCCCGGCGTTACAATAGATAAGATTTCCGTTTCGTAAGTCTAGAACGCCAACAAAAGCAGTAACAAATAACATTTCTGGGTTGTCTCGAGAAATTTCTGCATTGGCTTGGCTCACTAACCCACCGAGATCCTTTAGATCTGTTTCTTCACGCAAGGCGATACTTTTGCAAAGCGTTTTACTAATGACCATGAAAAGGCTGGCTGGAACGCCTTTTCCGCACACGTCACCAACGGATAGAAAGACCCTATGTTCATCTAACATGAAGCAGTCATATAGGTCGCCACCTACCATTTTTGCAGGCTCCATACTGGCTGAAATATCTAATCTATGTTCATCAATAAAAGTGGCGTTCGCGTCTGGAACAATGCCCATTTGGAATCGTTTAGCGGCTTCCATTTCACCGCGTACCTTCGCGGCTTCTTCGCGCTGGACTCGCAGATCATCTTCCAGTAGTTTTATTTGAGCTTCTTCTCGTATAAGTGAGTCAGCTTGCATTGTTCCGTAAAGTGCAATGAAAAGAAATAGAGGTGAGGCAACATCTATTAAGAGGTGCGCTTGTGAAAATGCAGTTAAAGCACCAGCAATAAAAATCGCGACAATGCTGAGAAGCAACGGCACAAGAAGAATGGCTTTTAAGCGAGTGGCGGCATACAGAACAAAAGAGCCAAGCAGTAACATCAAAAGGCCTTCTAGCCAAAGTGCCCAATATGGGCGTATCAGTGTGGTGCCATCAAAAATAGTTTCAAGAACTTGGGCGTGTATTTCTACACCGGGTACTCGTTCGCCCAATGTGGTGCTGGGGAAGTCGACAAGCCCCAAGCCAGAGAAGCCAACCAATACCAGTTTGCGGTTCAGTACTTCAGAGTTTGCTGACCCATTGAGTATACTTGCAGCAGAAATAAAACGGCTAGGATCATGATGGCTGTAATGAACCCAAGTTGAGCCGTCGGCTTGAGTTGGAATGAATAGGTCACCAATACCGACACCCTCAATTCTTGATGCCGAACTTTTAACTGTAAACGTGCGCGAGCCACTAGCAATTCGTAAAGCTTCTAGGGATAAAGAAGGTAAAACGGTATCTCCAACGCTAGCGACAAGTGGAATGCGACGAATGACACCACGCTCCATGTCGGCGCTCAGTATTGCATGGCCTCCTGCAGCACTATCAAGCTCCAGAATATTTTGTAACGCAGAATCAAAATGACGCATAAAGGAATGCGGGTTTTCTCCAATAATAAGCATAGGAGGAGCATTAATTTTTCGATTGTTATCGCCATCCATACCCGCTATTCCAAGAATGGCCTGGCTATTAAATAAAGCGCTGGCAAGTAGCTCATCATTCGAGGGAAGTTCGCATGCCTGCTCAATGAGCTTAGCATCAATATTTGGGATATATTTTGTACCATGGCACATAGATGAACGATCGGGCTCTGGCATAATGATATCGATGGCGATCGACGCGGGTTCCATCTCATTAATGCGGTTAACTAAGTGAGCCAAAAGGCTTCTTGGCCAGGGCCATTGGCCATACTCTTGAAGACTGCCTTCGTCAATTTCAACAATAACAACAGGAGCGGAAATGCGCTCCCTTGGAATGAGTATTTGGTATAAGTCGAATAAAGAGGTTCGAAGAGCATCTTGATAAGGAATGAGCGACATCAAGTGAAACGAGATAATAATAAATAGGCCTAGCGGTGCAGAAATATTTTTTATCAATGAGCGAACCGGAATTTTCTTCACTAGGTAATTACTGATCTTTTAAATTGTTATCCTTATTTTATTATAAAGCAGTTCATTGGGTGCTTTGTCAAGCTGTGAAAACAGGATGCACAAAAAAAGTGCAATCCAATATTTTTCGCACTGATTCAGTGCGGGTAATGGCGCGATTTAAAAGAACTTGCCAATAAAATACTTTGTTGGCAGCTAGCGATAAAGGAGCGCCGGCATGGGGTACTTAAATAACATACTTAGGCGCGGTTTTTGCTTGGTAAAATTAAATAATAAAGCGATAGTAAGGGTTAAGGAATGGATTCTCCTTGGTTAAAAGAGTTAATTAGTGAGTTACATAAAAAATATTCCACCAATCTAGATGGAAATGTGGCCACTTATATCCCTGAATTAGGCAAGGCTAACCCTAATGACTTTGGAATCTGCATTGTCACATCAGACGGAAAGGTCGTTGAAGTAGGTGAGACGTCCCAAGAATTTACTATTCAATCTATTTCTAAACCATTTACCTACGGCATGGCGGTTGAAGAGTATGGGCAGGACAAAGTATCGAAGCATGTCGGAGTAGAACCGAGCGGCGATGCATTTAATTCCATTGAATTAGAAAAAGGGACGAATAGACCTTTTAACGCTATGGTGAATGCAGGTGCGATTACATCAACGGCTTTGCTGTATGAAAAGCATGGTGCTAAAACGATAGATGTAGTGTTAGAGCGTTTTAGCGCAGCGGCAGGGCGACAATTATCAATTGATAAGGACGTGTATAGGTCGGAGTCGCGCACGGGGCATCGTAACCGGGCGATTGCGCACTTACTACTTAACTTCGGAATGATTTCTGAAGACATTGAGCCAGCATTGGATGTTTACTTTCAGCAATGCTCTATCCTAGTAAACTGTAGAGACCTTGCAGTCATGGCTGCTACGTTGTCGAATTTAGGTAAAAACCCGATAACGAAAGAAGAGGTGTATGACATAGATCGCGTAAAAGATATGTTATCCATCATGCTTACATGTGGAATGTATGATTACTCAGGCCAATGGGCTTACAAAGTGGGTGTGCCGGCTAAAAGTGGGGTCAGCGGTGGTGTAATGTCAGTGATCAATCGCCAGTTAGGTATTGCAACGTATTCGCCTAAATTAGATGAGCGAGGAAATAGTTGTCGTGGTATCGATGTCAGTACAGATTTGGCTCAAGAACTAGGCCTTCATGCGTTTGATTGTATGAATCTTGGCTCAAGTTATCTAAAGGCGATGCTGTAAAAATATTCGTATTTGACTTGAAATAAAAAGCGTCACGTAAATGAAATTTAAAATTAAATGATATGGAGAATAATATGCGAAGGAATGCCAAAAAACTAATGTGTTGTCTCAGCTTGATACTACTATCAACCCAAGTTTTTGCTGCTGATGTGATAGGGCAAGTAAAGGTTTTATCGGGCAAGGCATTTGTTGAGCGTGAGGGCTCGCCCATTAAGGCAAAACTGGGCATGCCTGTTTATCAAATGGATACCATTGTGACTGGCAAAAAAGGTTCTATAGGTCTTCTTTTTAACGATGACTCTCGGCTGTCATTGGGGTCGAATTCGACAATGTCTCTAGAAAACTTTAACTTCAATAAGAAAACTCATGAGGGTAACTTTGATGTAGCAATGCATAAGGGAACCTTATCGGTTATTTCTGGAAAATTAACGGCTAGAAAGCCAGGCTCATTGAAAGTTAGAACACCAGCCGCTATTTTGGCGGTACGAGGTACTGAGTTTTCGGTTAAAGTCGATGCGTCACTGAAAGGTAAGCAATAATGTGCGCTTACAAGTTATCGCTTGCATTACTTGTAACGTTAATAGGCCTGTCAGGTTGTGCAACAACTAATACTTTTGCACCCGAAAAGAAGAAATCCAGTTTAGTGTTTAATTATGTGGCAACGAGTGACGGTGACACATTGACTGGCTTTTGCCCAGTCACAGAAGTATATATGGTGATGCCTGAAGAAGGTGGCAAGGTGGGTACGGTAGATGTGGTATTGAATGATGGGCGTGAGGTGGTTTTACACGGTGAATATAGTGCATTAAATGTAGCAGGTACGCAGGCTAATACCTTTACATCAAACAAAAATGAGATGGAGAAGGTTTTTGGCGAGGTATTATCCGCTTTACCTCATGCACCATTTTCAGCAAGCCTTTACTTTAATACAGATACTGACAGGTTAACACCTAGCTCCGCTAAGGAAGCTGAAGGTATATTTAAAAACATTGTCCAACGCCAATCGCTAGAAGTGTTGATTTCTGGCCATACTGATACGGTGGGTTCAAGTGCTAGCAACGTTGTTCTGTCTAAAAAGCGAGCAAAGATGGTCAGCAATAACTTGATAAAGAGAGGTGTTTCATCGAAAACTATTAAAACATCTGGGTACGGTGAATCAGAGCTGGTTGTAAAAACAGTAGATGATGTAGATGAACAGAAAAATCGTCGCGTAGAAATTAGCGTACGTTAGTAGAAATGATAAACATGAATATTATGGAAAATGATAATGAATAAATTGAAATACAATACAGGGATAGTATTATTAGGCATATTGCTAGCTAGTCAGCCTACTTTTGCAGTATCGCTGATTGATTCTGTTACTCAAACACTTAAAACTAACCCTGAAGTTCAGGAAGTGATTAGTAGTCGTTTTGCTGCGGATCATACAATTGATCAAGCGAAATCGGGGTATTTTCCAAAAGTTGACCTAGCGGTTGGGGTCGGTAGAGAGTGGTCAAATAATATATCAACACAGCCGGGAAGTGAAGATTACACACGGCGTGAGCTAGGCATCGTTATCAAGCAAATGGTATATGACGGTTACTCGACGAAAAGCAAAGTAGAGCGAAGCGAATCATTGGTTGAGGCGTCAGCGTACCAGGTAGCTAGTACATCGGAGCAAATAGCTTTTGGAGTGGTGAGTGCCTTCTTAAATGTTTTACGCTATGAAGAGTTGTTGACAATAACGCAAAACAACCTTGACTCACACCGCTCTATATTTAAACAAATACAGTCACGATCAGCAAAAGGTATTGATAATAAAGCCAATTCAGAGCAAGCCAAAGGTCGGTTGGCGCTCTCACATGCAAACCTGTTGGCAACACAAGGTAATGCTCTGGATACAAAAACAACCTATCAGCGTGTAACTGGTCACTTACCAGAGGGTCTAGATAAACCAGATAATAAATGTTGTGTTGGTCTGCCAAACACGCTTAATAAAGCGTTAGAAATTGCATTAAAGAGTCATCCGTCATTACTTTCCTCAGTGGCTAATTACGAAGCATCTATGTCCAGTATTCAAACTGCTGAAGCACTAATGCGACCTCAAGTTCATCTTGAAATTTCATCGAATATGAATCGTGATATTGATGGCATCAAAAGCGAAAATGAAGACGTGTTAGCAATGATCCATTTGCGACATAATGTTTATAACGGTGGTGCCGATGAGGCTCGAATTAGTGAAGAAGAGCATTTGAGTGATGAGCAAAAAGAAGTGGTCATACGCACTAAGCAAGCGATTGAGGAAGAGGTTCGTTTAGCGTGGAATGAGTTAAATACAGCTGTTTTGAACCTCCCGCATTTAAAAACACATGCCGAGGCATCAAAGAAATCACATGTGGCTTATTTGCAACAATTCAAAATAGGCCGTCGTACATTACTGGATCTGTTGGATACTGAGAATGAGAAATTTGTCGCCCAATCTGATTATATTAATGGACAATACAAGGAACGTATTGCCTGCTATCGTTTATTAGCGAGCATGGGTATATTAGTTGAAACATTAGGCATTACTGCCGATGAAAGTACAAAGTTTACTGAAAAGTAGTCACAATGCAACAGCCCCTGTTATGGTTTGCCTCATCAGTTCTCACGGGGGTGTTTATGAAGATCTTTCGTTGCCTAATGCTATTTAGAGATGTAAAAAATAACCAGCAGGGTGACACCTATTTTTGAAGGATCCATAGATTTTGCCACGGTTGCGGGGCTACTAGCAGGATCAGAATTACTGTGGGCACTATAAAAGTACCCCAAAATATACTCCCACATGCGAACGAGCATTGAAACATCTGTAGTTTTCGAGGAATGGCAGACAATAAAAAATCTCGTAATTACTAGAGTTTGAGGTTTCTTGGTACTTCGTAATGCAACGTGATGGTGCTGGAGCCGGAATCTAACCGGCATGGCCGTTAAAGTCAGATTGTTATCCTTTAAAGGGCTTCAGCGATGGGGATTTTTTATTGTCCAGCTATTTGGGACAAACAAGTTTAAATTACCCTCGATGAACTTTAAAAGTAGCCCCGAGGTAGCCCCAAAGAAAAAGCCCCGGCACTTAGTATTTAAAATAGAGGCCAAATATCAATTGCCACAGTTGAACGGATTATCCCATAGTTTAGGTGTATTTTATGACCGAGGCAAAGTTGATATGGAAAACCCAACCAGTACTTTTAAGCAACGAATCTTATAAGATGTTGGTGTTGGTTATTATGCCAACTACAAAGGCTTCTTTGCCAAAGTACAATGTGTATGGCGCGTTGGCAGTGAGGGTGTGACGAGTGAACCTGATCGTGATGTTAAATTGTTAACGATGCTATGCTGGAGTTTTTAGGCATTTATTGATAAGCCGGGTATTACAATAGTGATTAGGCACTGACTGAATGCAGTTTAACCCCTACTTTTAACTTCGGTTAATAATAGGGGGTTAGGCCTCTTGGAATTACTTCTAAGAAGTTTTATTTTGTATTTCATTAATCTGTCCTTCAATCCAACTTTCAGCCTGTTGATTGAGCTCTCTGGGCGGCATAGATTTACTATCAATCATTTCACCGATTCTAACTTGAATAGTGCCAGGGTATTTTATAAATGCATTTTTTCTCCAAAATTCACCCGCGTTATGGGCAACGGGAATAACGGGGTAGCCTGACTTTTCGGCAAGTAAGGCACCACCGATCATATATTTCTTTTTTTCTCCAGGAGCTGTTCGCGTACCTTCTGGAAAAATAACCACCCAACGACCTGATTTTAATCGCTGAGTTCCTTGTTCTATAATTTGTCGAAAAGCCTTAGATTTTTTCGAGCGATTGATGGCGATCGGTTGTGTTAGCGCTATGGCCCAGCCAAATAATGGTATCCAAAGTAGTTCTTTTTTTAATACCCAGCATTGTTCTGGAAAGATCACCTGTAGCGCAAAGGTTTCCCAAGCGGATTGGTGTTTACAGAAAATAATACCATTACCTTTTATGTTTTCTGCGCCGCTTACTTGAAAATTGAGTTTGCAAATAACGCTTAGCCCTTTGATAACAAGTTTTGCCCAGGTGCTAGCAAAAGAATACCGAGTGCTATAAGGGAACGGAAAAGAGAGGAGGACTAGAGGCGCAAAAATAAAAAGGGTAATGACTTGGAAAAGAAAAAAAACAAAAGAACGTAGGCCTAAGATGAATAGGTTATGTGAGGATGCTTTGGCTTGCGTCATAAAGAGTCTCGAAAATTGGGTAGGGAAGGTTAGGGTTTTCTTGAAGTGTTTTTTTACCTTTACCAGTGAGCACCAGAAAAGCCTTAGAGCCAACATTTGTGGCGGCTTGCAAGTCCCTTAAACTGTCACCGATAACAATGGCGGAGTTTAATGAAATATGGTGTGTGTTAGCTAAGGATATTAAGAGGCCAGATTTAGGTTTACGGCAATCGCATTGATCATCTGGCGTATGTGGGCAGAAAGCAATGTCGGTTATTTTTCCACCGGCCTGATGGATTAAATTGAGCATCTTTTCATGCATTGCGTTTAAATCATCCAAGGTAAAAAATCCGCGGCCTACACCGGATTGATTGGTTGCAATAAATAGCCGGTGCCCCGCTTTGTGAAGGTTGGCGATAGCTTGAATGCTGCTATCGATTGGTATCCATTCATCAGCACTTTTCACATAGGCATCACTATCAAGGTTAATGACACCATCACGGTCTAAAATAATATCAACTTTAGGGGTTATCTCAGGCATCTTAAAGCATTTATATCATTGAAATATCAGCTATTTTTATAAATTTAGCATGAATATTACTTAATAAAGCTAACCTTGAATTTTTAATACTCTCGTCGTCAGCCATAATAAAAACATGTTCAAAAAATGCATCTATAGGCTCTTTTAGAGTGGATAAAACTTTTAGTGCTTCAATATATTGGTGTTGCTCGATAAGAGGGTTGACCTGCTTTTCAATGATTTGTAGTTGATGGTACAGGTCAATTTCTTGCTTATCTGATAACAGTGAGGCATCAAATAAAGAGCCAACATTTTTAGGTGCTTTCTTTAACAGGTTTTGAATTCGTTTATTGGCTTCACCTAAACTGGCGGCCTCACTTAAGTTGGAAAATTCGTGAACGGCACGAATCCTATTCATGAAATCAACTGGGTTTGTACACAGAACAGAGGCTACAGAGGAAAACTGTTCTGGTAAGTAGTGTTTAGATAGGCAATAACCCTTTAGCCGTTCAAGCATAAAGTGGAGCACTTGTTGCTTTGTGTTATCGGCGTCGAAGGCGTGAGTAAAGTTTTTAGTGGCTAGTTCAATGAGCTCTTTAAGATCGAGATTAAGGTCACTTTCAATGATGATTCTTAAAATACCTAAGGAGGCACGTCGTAAAGCAAAAGGATCTTTATCCCCTGTGGGTAATAAACCGATGCTGAAAATGCCAACGACAGTATCTAGCTTATCAGCTAAAGCAAGAACCTGACCTGTTGGAGAGTTGGGAAGAGCGCCACCTGATTGTTTAGGTAGGTATTGCTCCTGAAGTGCGCTAGCTACTTCTTCAGGTTCACCATTTTCCTGTGCATAATAATGCCCAATAACGCCTTGTAAGCTAGCAAACTCGCCGACCATATCAGTAATCAGATCAGTTTTGCTTAATAGAGCAGCACGAGAAGCGAGTGTGACGTTATAGCCTAAGTGTGTTGCCAGCTCAGTAGACAGTTTTTCTACTCGTTTGGTTTTTTCGCCAATAGAGCCGAGCTTATGTTGAAACACAACATTGTCGAGCGCGGGAATACGGTCAGCTAAGGTGCTTTTCATATCTTGCTGCCAGAAAAACTCAGCATCAGATAGCCGAGGTCGAATCACTCTTTCATTGCCATGGCTAACAGAAAGAGGCTTGCTACTTTGAATATTACTGATCGTAATGAAGTTAGCTAGTAGCGCACCGTGTTCATCCAAAATAGGGAAATATTTTTGGTTGATTTGCATCGTGGTGATCAGCACTTCTTTAGGCAAGGCCAAGAAATGTTCATCAAAGCTACCTGTGATGGCAACTGGGTATTCAACCAATGCGGTTATTTCATCGAGCAATGCGGGTTCAATGTGTGCTATGCCATCAACGGCTTCAGCAGCTTGTTTTGCTTGTTGCTCGATGAGGTTTTTTCGTTCTTCAAAACTAGCAATAACAAAAGCTGAAGCAAGCTGTTCGTTATACGAGCTGGCAGAGTTGATGGTAATAATATCAGGCGCATGAAAACGATGACCAAACGATGTATTGGACGCCTTAACCCCAAAAAACTGACTGTTGATGATCTCGCTACCCAGTAATAAAAGGACAGAATGAACGGGCCTAACAAAGGCTTCATCCGAGCTTCCCCAGCGCATACGTTTAGCAATCGGCAGGCGGTTGAGTGCTTTTTCTATAATCGATGGAATCAGCGCGGTAGCCGCTTGGCCTTTTTCCAACATATTATAAGAAAGCCACTCACCTTTATCCGTTTTGAGTGTACCTAGTTCGTTAAAGTCAACACCACATCCTCGGGAGAAACCTAGGGCTGCTTTACTTGGGTTGCCATCAGCATCATAGGCAGCAGACACAGCGGGACCACGTTTTTCAACTTGAATATCTTGTTGGGTGGTTTCCACCGATTCAACCCAAATAGCTAAGCGACGAGGCGTAGCAAAGCAATGCGTGTTGCCGAAACTTAAATTAGCTTCTTTTAAGCCCGCGCAAACACCTGACAGAAGGTGGTCTCGTAAGGTGGTTAATGTGGTTGGTGGTAGTTCTTCACAGCCCAGCTCAAAAAGTAAGTCTTGTGTATTAGCCATTATGATGCCTCCTGCTTGTTGAGCATAGGAAAGCCCAGTTTTTCACGTGAAGCATAATACGTTTCAGCAACCATTTTAGATAAAGTGCGTACGCGCAAAATAAATCGCTGTCGCTCTGTAACAGAAATAGCATGGCGAGCATCGAGTAAATTAAAAGTATGAGAGGCTTTTAAAACCTGTTCATACGCAGGCAAAGGTAAGCCTTTTTCAATGAGCAGTTCGCATGCGCTTTCGCACTCATCAAATTGCTTAAACATAACCTCTGTATTGGCATAATCAAAATTATAAGCGGACATTTCCACTTCATTTTGATGAAAGACATCGCGATAAGTAATGGTGCCATGTTTGCTCTTAGACCAAACCAGGTCATAAACGCTTTCAACGCCTTGAATGTACATTGCAATGCGTTCAAGACCATAGGTGATTTCACCACTAACCGGGCGGCAATCTAAACCACCAACTTGTTGAAAGTAGGTAAATTGAGTAACCTCCATGCCATTTAGCCACACTTCCCAACCTAAGCCCCAAGCACCTAGAGTGGGTGATTCCCAGTTATCTTCAACAAATCGAATATCGTGTTCAAGCATATCCAAACCGAGGTGGCTTAAGGAGTTGAGGTATAAGTCTTGAATATCGGTTGGTGACGGTTTAATCAGAACCTGAAACTGATAATAGTGTTGTAAGCGGTTTGGATTTTCACCAAATCGTCCATCTGTTGGCCTACGTGAGGGTTGAACGTAGGCAGTGGACCAGGGCTCAGGACCGATAGCACGTAAAAAAGTAGCTGGGTGGAAGGTACCCGCACCGACTTCAAGGTCGAGCGGTTGCAGAATAGCGCACCCTTGGTTGGCCCAGTATTCTTGTAAAGCAAGGACTAGGCCTTGAAACGTCATAAGGTCTTGAGTAGATTTTGACACAGTAATTTTGGCAGTTGTTTGAATAAAAAGAGAAGTATATCTAATAAGCCTACACTTATCATTAAAGCCAGCTTAAATGGATAAGCTATTTAAGCATTTATACGAAACTTGAGGTCCTTTGGGTATAATGCTCAATCAATGTATTGAAGAGAAAATTATGGCAACGCAACGTAAGGCGGTCGCACTGATATCGGGTGGTTTAGATTCACTATTAGCGGCAAAAGTTATGCTTGAGCAAGGGGTTCATGTAGAGGGTATTAATTTTTATACAGGTTTTTGTGTAGAAGGGCATACTCATGCGATCCGCAAAAAAGATAAAGCGAAACCTAAAAGAAATAATGCGCTATGGAGTGCGGAAAAGCTTGGAATTAAGCTGCATATTATTGATATTATTGAAGAATATAAAGATGTTTTGATTAACCCAAAGCATGGTTATGGTGCGAATATGAACCCATGCTTAGACTGTAAAATTTTTATGGTGGGCAAGGCAAAGCAATGGGCTGAAGAAAATGGCTTTGACTTTATCATTACCGGCGAAGTGATCGGTCAGCGCCCGATGTCCCAACGAAAAGAAACCATGCCGGTTATTTCGGCAGAGTCTGGGGCGGATGATTTATTGTTGCGACCACTATGTGCTCAAAATTTACCGGAAACAAAACCTGAGCGCGAAGGCTGGGTTAAGCGTGATGAGCTGTATGACTTTAGTGGCCGCACGCGTAAACCACAAATGGCCTTAGCTGAGAAATTTGGTTTTGATGACTATGCGCAACCCGCCGGTGGCTGTTGTTTCCTGACTGATAAATCATATTCCGTTAAGTTGACTGATTTGTGGGCTTCGCGCGGTAAACGTGATTATGAAATTGATGACATTATGTTATTAAAAGTGGGCCGTCACCTTCGACCAAAGCCTAATTTCAAATTGATAGTGGCCCGTGAAGAAGGTGAGAATAACTTTTTACAAGGTTATAGAAAACAGTTTATTACACTAAGAACTATGAGTCATAAAGGCCCGTTAACACTATTAGACGGAACGGCAAGTGACGAAGACCTTGAATTAGCGGCGCAAATAGTGGCGCGTTTTAGCCAAGGTAGAGATGCAGATACAGTTGATGTTGAAGTGACTGAAAATGGTGTACATAAAAACATTACCGTTAAGCCATTAAAAGCAGATGAGATAGATGACGCGTGGCGTGTATGATTGAGCTAGATGCACGTAGATTAATGTGCCCTATGCCGGTTATTAAGACACAAAACATCATTAAAACGTTGGCAGCAGGTGATAAAGTGAGGGTAACGTGCACCGATCCAGGTGTTTTGCAGGATATTCCGGCTTGGTGCAGGATAAATGGTCATACCGTGTTAAAAACGGAAGAAGTTGATTATGAATATATTCTAACGATAGCAGTTGGAAGTGATTAGGAAAATATGTCGCAAAAAATAAAAGAAACACAGGCTAAAAAGAACATCACGGTTATCGGTGGTGTAGTAAATTTAGTGTTGTCGATTCTGAAAATCGGCTTTGGTTGGTTTGGTCAGTCACACGCGTTGATTGCTGATGGCTTTCATTCCCTGTCTGACCTATTAAGTGATGGTTTGGTGTATTACGCCTCACACCAAGCGGGCCATGAGGCTGATGAAAAACACCCTTATGGGCATGCGCGTTTTGAAACGTTAGCAACGGTTATCTTGGGCTCACTATTAGTCGCTGTAGCGGGTGCTATTATTTGGGGTGCTATCGCCCGTTTTTTTAATGATCAGGTCGTTTCGCATGGTTGGTTGATCATCATCATCGCTGTTTTGTCGGTGTTAGCTAAAGAAGTGATGTTCCACTTAACGATGCGTACCGCAAAGGAGACACGGTCTGAGTTATTGAAGGCAAATGCTTGGCACCATAGAAGTGATGCTATTTCATCGTTTGTGGTGCTAATTGGGGTGGGGCTAGAAATGGCTGGCTTCCATTACTTTGATTCAATAGCGGCGCTTATTGTGGGCTTAATGGTGGTTAAAATTGGTATCGATTTGGTATTGAGTGCCAGCAAGGAGTTGGTTGATACCGCTTTAGATTCCGATGTTGTAGATCAAATTAAACAAGTGATTCTGAGTATTAGTGGTGTTAGAGAATTGCATTTTTTACGTACTCGAAAAATGGGTGAAACTGCACTAGTTGATGTGCACATTCTTGTTGACCCGAAGATCAGTGTGTCTGAGGGCCATTTAATCAGTGAAACGGTGCGATTATCGTTGATTAATAAGGTTGCGAATATTGGTGAAGTGATGGTGCATATCGATCCCGAAGATGACGAAATGTATTCACCGAGTGTAGCACTTCCACTGCGAAAAGAGCTTTTATCGCAGCTTGATAAAGCGTGGGAGGAAATAGGTGAAAAAGCGAGGGTGACTGATATTAATCTTCATTACCTTGATGGGAACGTGGAGGTGGAAGTCGTGTTGCCTTTAGATATAGTGAGTGATGGTGATCAAGCGCAAGCACTTGCAGAAAAATTTAAAGCTGTAACGTTAAAGCTGCCCCAAGTGACGGCGACTAGAGTGTTATTTTCATAGGTCGTCTCTATTTGGTGCAAAAGCAATTATTTACGCACCAAATTGGGGTTTGAGAAATGGGGTGTTGGATAAATACCTCAGTAATACAAGGGGTTATATTTTGGCACAATATGTGCAAAAATTACGCAAGCTAAACTTATTTTGAAACAAAAATCTTAAAACTTAGGAGTAATTATGTCAGCACAAGATGTATTAGATCTAATCAAAGAAAAAGAAGTCGCTTTTGTTGATTTCCGCTTCGTTGATACGATTGGTAAAGAACAGCACGTAACAGTTCCATCGCACACGATGGATGAGAGTGTATTTGAAGACGGTAAAATGTTTGATGGATCATCTATCGCCGGTTGGAAAGGAATTAACGAATCAGACATGATCTTAATGCCGGATCCATCAACAGCCGTATTAGACCCATTTTTTGATGATATAACACTGATTATTCGTTGTGATGTTGTTGAGCCAAGCGATATGTCTGGTTATGAGCGTGACCCACGTTCAATTGCTAAAAGAGCGGAAGAGTATCTTCAGTCAACAGGTATTGGCGACACGGCTTATTTCGGTCCAGAAAACGAATTCTTTGTATTTGATGACATTCGTTGGAAAACTGATATGTCAGGTTCTTTCTATAAAATTGACTCTGAAGAAGCCGGTTGGAACTCTGAAAAAGATTATGACAGTGGCAATATGGGTCACCGTCCTGGTACAAAAGGGGGTTACTTCCCAGTTCCTCCAGTTGATTCTCTTCATGATATGCGTGCAGCAATGTGCTTAACATTGGAAGAAATGGGTCAAGAAACAGAAGTTCATCACCATGAAGTGGCGACTGCTGGCCAGTGTGAAATTGGCACTGTGTTTAATACACTAGTAAAGAAAGCTGATGAAGTACTAGAGCTTAAATATGTTGTTCAAAATGTTGCTCATGCATACGGAAAAACAGCCACCTTTATGCCTAAGCCTATTGTTGGTGATAACGGTAATGGTATGCACGTTCACCAATCTATCTTTAAAGATGGTAAAGCATTATTTGCAGGTGATTTATACGGTGGTTTATCTGAAACAGCGTTGTTTTACATTGGCGGTATCATTAAGCACGCTAAAGCAATCAATGCATTCGCAAATGCTTCAACAAACAGTTACAAGCGTTTAGTACCTGGCTTTGAAGCACCTGTTATGTTGGCTTATTCAGCACGTAACCGTTCAGCATCTATCCGAATTCCTTTTGTTTCAAACCCTAAAGGTCGTCGTATTGAAGTGCGTTTTGGTGATTCAACAGCGAATCCATACTTATGCTTCTCAGCTATGTTAATGGCTGGCCTTGATGGAATTAAAAACAAAATCCACCCTGGCGATGCGATGGATAAAGATCTTTATGATTTACCCGCTGAAGAAGAGGCAGCGATTCCTCAAGTAGCGACCTCTTTTGATGAAGCATTGAAAGCGTTAAACGAAGATCGTGCTTTCTTAACAGAAGGTGGTGTGTTTACTGATGATATGATTGATGGATACCTTGAGCTTAAAATGGAAGAAGTAACTCGTTTACGTATGAGTACACATCCTGTTGAGTTTGATATGTACTACAGTCTATAAAGTAGTTTTGAAGTTGTGAAAAACCCCGCATTTGCGGGGTTTTTTTTGCACAAAATTAAAGAATTGTGGTCTTATGTTAATAGAGTTATTAAAAAGGGGTGGCGTATGAAATACAGTATTTTTTTGATAAGCGTTATTTTTGTTAGTTTTGTGCAAGCCGATGTTTATAAATATACGAACAAACAAGGTAAAACAGCATATTCGGATACACCTGTAGTAGGGGCTGAAAAAGTGATTGTACCGCCGGTTGTGACCTATGAAGCAGCTTCTATTCCTACAAAAGAAACAGTTGTTATAGGGGGAAAGGAAGAGTCGGAAGAGGGGGCAACTCCCTACAGTTACATAAATGTTACTTCACCGGCTGAACAGGGCACGGTTCGGAGTAACCAAGGCATAGTGAATGTTACTTATCAATTGCAGCCGGCTTTAAAAAAAGGGGATCGCGTAGAACTATTTTTAGACGGAGTTCTTCAGGAAAGCTTTAACATTCAAGGTTTAGTACGGGGCGAGCATGTTGTGATGGTTCAGGTTGTGAATAACGCTGGTGAGCAACAAATCAGTAGCCCTGAGGTAACTTTTTACTTACAGCATAATTCAAAGCAATAAGAGCTGCTTATCTTTTATATAGGATAAAACGGTGGATTTGCACCATTATGGTGCTTATAATGGATGGTAATAGCGGGTATAAGGTTCGTATAGCTTAATGCAGACGGGTTAGATACGTTTGGCGCAGTAATTGCTAATCATTAGAAATGAAAAAACAAACCTACATGTCTAACTCTGTGATGGAGCAACTTTCCGTCGGTGTTTTGGTGCTTAATCAACGCAATGAGTTAATTTACATAAACAATGCAGCCGAAGAATTATTAGATATTAGTGAGCGTAAAGCCATTGGTATTAAGATTGAACGGCTGTTTGAGTTAGCGAGCTTTAATATTGCAGGGGCACTCAAGCGCTGTAGAAGAGAGGGCGCTAAAATCACAGAACATTTAGTGTCGATAAACTGCCCTAGTGGGGTTAAAAGAAACATCAGTTTATCCATGACGTTGATTTCGACAGACAATGATACTGATGAAGCGATGTTGGTTGAAATGGTGGACTTTAATCATTATTTGCAAATAGACCATGAAGAAAAGCTATTGACACAAAATGAACTAGCAACAGATATGTTGCGCGGTCTTGCACATGAAATTAAAAACCCGTTAGGGGGAATACGTGGAGCTGCTCAGTTACTTTCAAAAGAGCTTGAGGGAAAATTTACTGACTACATCCATGTGATTATTGAGGAAGCAGACCGTCTAAGAACACTGGTTGATAGAATGTTAGGTTCATCAGAAGTGCCTAATCATCAATATATTAATATTCATGTCATTCTCGAGCGCGTTCGTCAATTAGTAGAGGCAGAAGTTAGCAGTAAAATTGTCATAAAGTCAGATTACGACCCTAGCATACCTGAGATAAAAGCAGATAAAGATCAGCTTATTCAAGCATTATTAAATGTAGTTAGAAATGCAACTCAAGCGGTAGGTAAGGGCGGAAACATTATTCTTAAAACAAGAATACATAGAAATTTTACCATTGGTGAAGAAATGCGAAAACTAGCGGTAAAAATTGACATTATTGATGATGGGCCAGGCATTGAAAAAGAAATGCAAACGAAAATTTTCTACCCAATGGTGACAGGAAAAACTGAAGGGACGGGATTAGGTTTATCCATTGCACAAACCAATGTACAGCGTCATAACGGAATAATAGAGGTGACTAGTGAACCGGGTAGAACAGTATTTTCAACAATATTGCCTTTAGAAAACAGGCATGAAGCAGCTGATGGCAAAACGAAATGATAGTGATAAGCGATAGAGCAATGGAACATAATAGTTATGGGTGAAAAGATAAAAGTATGGGTGGTAGATGATGATCGCTCAATCAGGTGGGTACTGGAAACAGCCTTAAAGCGGGAAGGTTATCAAGTGACCAGNTTNGAGAATGCAGAGGGTATCCTAAGTCTTATGCATAAGGATATGCCTGATGTTTTATTGACTGATATTCGGATGCCCGGAAAAAATGGAATTGAATTATTAGCTGAGTTGCAAGAAAGGTTTCCCAGTTTGCCTGTTATTGTTATGACGGCGCATTCTGATATGGACAGTGCGGTGTCTGCGTATGATGGTGGGGCTTTTGAGTATTTACCTAAACCGTTTGATGTGGATGAAGTCGTTCATCAGGTAGAGCGTGCTTACGAACACCACAAAAAAAGAGTCAGTGTTGATAATATACGCGCTCAAGAAGAAGCGACAGAATCGGGTATTATCGGAAGTGCCCCTGCAATGCAGGCTGTTTTTAGAGCCATCGGNCGACTATCTAGATCTAATATAACGGTGATGGTGAATGGAGAATCTGGCACNGGTAAAGAGTTGGTGGCTAAAGCACTTCATCAACATAGTCTGAGAAAGGAAAAACCTTTTATCGCGTTGAACATGGCAGCGATACCCAAAGACTTATTGGAATCTGAGTTGTTTGGGCATGAAAAAGGAGCTTTTACGGGGGCAACAAGCCGTCGTAAAGGTCGTTTTGAGCAAGCTGATGGTGGAACATTATTCTTAGATGAAATTGGTGATATGCCTGCAGAAATGCAAACGAGGTTATTGCGAGTGCTATCTGATGGAGAGTTTTTCTCGGTGGGTGGCCATCAACCTATCAAAGTCGATGTGCGCATTATTGCTGCGACACACCAAGGGCTTGAGAAGTTGGTTGAAGAAAAGCTTTTTAGAGAAGATTTGTTTCACCGTTTGAATGTAGTGAGAATCAGAATTCCTCCGATTAGGGAGCGGCGCGAAGATATTCCCTTATTACTCAATCACTTTTTGAGTAAAGCGGCAAAGGAATTGAGTGATGATGTTAAAGTATTAGATGCGGAATCGATGCAGTACTTATCTAGCTTACCTTGGTCGGGTAATGTTAGGCAAATTGAAAATACCTGTCATTTATTAACGGCGATGTGCCCGAGTCACATTATTCAATTAGATGATCTACCTGATGAGCTGAAAAGCCTTAAAGCTGCTGAAGAAACCTTGGTTGAAGGGGACTGGATGGAAGGGGCTAAAGCAGATATTGTTAAAAGGTTATTAGCCGCTGAGCCGGATATTGCGAAAAGAGTTGTAGCGTCGATAGAAAAATTGTTAATTATGCAGGCGCTTGAAGTGACTAATGGTCGTCGACAAGAAGCCGCTAAACTTTTAGGCCTTGGGCGTAATACGCTAACACGAAAAATTAAAGACTTTAGTGCTTAAAAATCGAGGCTACCCACTAATTCTGATAAGTGGTTGAGTTGGTGTTTGTCTAAATAATCAGCAATACCGTCATTAATTTTATGACTTAATAGTGGATCATAAAATAACCCAGTGCCTAGGCCAATCGCACTGGCTCCTGCAATAATAAATTCAAGTGCATCGTTAACCGTAGTAATACCTCCCTGGCCAATAATAGGAATGTTATGCGATTTGCAGACTTGATATACTTGGTGTACTTTTAGTAAAGCAATCGGTTTGATGGCTGGCCCTGATAGACCGCCTTGCACATTGCCGATAATAGGCGTTCTTGTTTTTGTGTCTATAGCCATCCCCATCAGTGTATTAATAACCGAGAAGGCGTCACTACCGGCCTCAATGCAGCGTTTTGCATTATCAGCAATGTTAGTTTGGTTAGGCGATAACTTCGTAATGATCGGCTTTTTAGTCATGGAGCGACACGCTTCAACGACGCGGGCTGACATGTCAGGGTCGTTGCCAAATGTAACGCCACCTTCTTTGACATTCGGGCAAGAGATATTTATTTCTATCGCATCGACGGGTGATTGATCAAATAAACGGGTGACCTCTGCGTATTCTTCAATCGTAGAGCCAGAAACATTGGCGATAAAGCGTGTTTCATCGAAATCTAAAGACGGCAGAATATCGTTGACAACCTTGTTGGCCCCTGGGTTTTGTAGGCCAATGGCGTTTAACATACCAGATGGTGTTTCATACACTCGGTGGGTAGGGTTGCCGGGGCGTGCGTCAAGCGTGGTTCCTTTTAGGCAAACAGCGCCTATATCTTGATAAGAAAAACCGTCGACACGAGTATATTCCTGGCCGAACCCAACGCAACCCGATAATAATACAACGGGTGTTTGGAACCGCATTCCACAAAAATAAGAGGCTAATTTAGGATGTAACATTTGCTGGAAGATAGTGAGATAATAAGAGCAATTATACCAGTTAACTAAAAGCTAGCATCATGATACACGTTGTTTTATTTGAGCCAGAAATTCCTCCTAATACCGGGAACGTGATGCGCCTTTGTGCAAACACGGGTGCTCGATTAAGTTTAATTCACCCATTAGGTTTTGAAATTAATGATAAACAACTCAGGCGAGCAGGGATGGATTATCGTGATGTAGCGGACGTTAAAGAGTATCAGAGCTTTGATGAGTTTTTAGCGATTGAAGAACCTAATCGAGTTTTTGGTTTTTCTCGGTTTGCTAGCAATAATTATGCTCAAATCAGCTATGAAGATGGTGATGCGTTAGTCTTTGGTCCAGAAACAAGAGGCTTACCTGCTGACATCATGCAGTTGTTACCCGAACAGCAACGTATTCTAATTCCAATGAAAGAAGGTAATAGAAGCCTTAATCTATCAAATTCGGTTGCGGTAGCCGTTTATGAAGCGTGGCGGCAACACGACTTTAAATGGTAAAAAACTTAACCTAGCTGAGGTACAGCCTGTTGGGCTCGGGTAAGAAGGTACCTAACGGCAACTTCAGGTGCAAGCCCCTCATATAGAATACGGTACGTTTGTATACAAATAGGCATATCAAGTGACCATTTTTTGCAGATGGCATGTACTTCACGGGCCGCATGTATACCTTCTACTTCCTGCCCAATAGTTTGTTTGGCTTCTTCAATGGTTTTACTCTGACCGAGTTGCAAGCCTAGGCGGCGATTACGAGATTTGTCGTCAGTACAGGTCAACACAAGGTCTCCTACACCGGCGAGGCCAAGAAAAGAGCTTTCCGAGCAGTGATAGACATGACCAAGCTGCACCATTTCGCTCAAACCTAGTGTAATTAATGCTGCGCGGGCATTTGCTCCAAACCCTAAGCCGTCGGAAATACCCGCGGCAATGGCGAGTATGTTTTTCATCGCGCCGCCAATTTCAGCGCTGGCAATATTGTCACTCGGAAAGGCTAAAAAGTTTGAGGTTCTAATGGTGTCAGCAACAGAGGTGGCCACTTTGATGTCGGGGGAGGCAACCACCACAGCCGTTGGTAAATTTTCCGCCACTTCAAGAGCAAAACTGGGTCCAGATATTAATGCGATGTTGGTATCTTTACCCAAGGTGTCAAAAACGACTTCATGAGCGAGTAGGCCGGTATCGGTTTCAAAGCCTTTGGTTATCCAAGTAATAATGCAGTTCTCTTGAAGGGCTGGCTGGCACTTGAGCAAGGTTTCTCTAAAGGCGTGGCTGGGTACAGCGAGCATTAAAAAAGTATGCTCAGCAACCGTCTTTTCTAAATTATCTGAAACGCCTAAGGTGTTAGGGAAGTCAGTACCTGGAAGGAATCGTTCATTACAGTTAGTTAAACGGAGTTGCTTAATATGAGTAGGGTTATGTCCCCATAAGGTAACATGGTGACCTGACCTAGCCATCATAATGGCCATGGCCGTGCCCCATGAGCCAGCGCCAAGAACTGCTATTTTCTTTGGGGTCATGTTGGGCGGGTTATTTAATTTGCTTTGCTGCTGTCATTTTCTTGTATGTGTTGAGCATATAAGGCGTCAAAATTTACAGGGTTTAGCAGCATTGGTGGAAAGCCGCCTTTAGTGACAAGCTCGGAAACAACTTCACGTAAATAAGGGAATAACACCGGGGCAGAAACTTCCTAATAGTGGGCCTATTTCTGAATCTGAGAAGCCTTTAACGCCGAAAATGCCTACTTGAGTGGCTTCAACAAGGTAGGCTACTTTATCGTTGTTTTTAACGGTCACCGTAACGGTAACCGATACTTCAAAAAGATCCTGAGGTGCTTTTTTTGCGTTGCTGTTTAAATTGATATCTATGGCAGGGTCCCATTTTTCGGTAAAAACAAGGGGGTATTGGGTGATTCAAAAGACAGGTCTTTTACAAAAAGTTTTTGGATTGCAAATTGCTTTTCAGGTGCTGCAGAGGGTTCGGTAGAGGCCATAAGGGTTCCAAATAGAATAGAGGTTTAGTTTTTAACGAGTGGCATACTAGCGTCTTCCCACGCTTGGATGCCACCACTTAAAGCATATACGTTGCTGAGGCCGAGCTTACTTAAAGTTTTGCAGGCTTCATCAGACCGTGTGCCAGACTTACAATAAAATAGAAGTGGGCGTCCTTCGTATTTATTGAGTTTCTCTATGCTGTCTTTTACCTCAGGAAGAGGAATTAATATGGCATCTGAAATATGACCACTTTTAAAATCACCTTTGTTACGTGTATCAATAACAACAGCATCTTCACGGTTAATCAGTCGGACAGCTTCGGGAGGAGAGATTAGTTTATATTTGCGAGTAAAATCACTAAAAATGCTTTGTAGCAGTAGGACAATAACAAGCAATAGTGCAACAAAGAGGAGGCTATGATTGCTTATAAATTCAAAATAAATATCCATTTAGGGAGAGCCTTGGTGTTCGATTAGGTTAACAATAATTTTTTTTTAATAACTGAACTAAATGTATAGCGACTTCCTCAGCTACACTGTAGAGCACTTGGGTTGCATTTTTGCGGTGTTGTAGAACCCCGCTGTTACGCATAATTGCAAGGTGTTGAGAGACATTACTTTGCGTAGATCCAACGAGGTCAATTAGTTGTTGAACCGTTTTTTCATCATGCCCTAACTCACAAATAATTTTTAACCGAATAGGGTGAGAAAGGACTTTCAGAAGTTCTGCAGCCTTGTTTATCTCGCTATCGCAGCTGATCAATGTGTTAACGGCTAGATTGCTCATGATGGGGTGCCTTTGGGTTAGCTATTAAAGAGTTATATATCGTAAAATGATTCGAATATACAAGTTCATTATAACAAGCAAATCGTGGAGATAGCATTTTGAAACAACATTTAGTGAGACGGCCTATCGTTTTAATGATTTTAGATGGCTTCGGTTACTCTAAGTCGACAGAGGCTAATGCCATCAATACCGCGAGTACACCAACTTGGGATAAGTTATGGGCAACTCGACCTAAAGCCTTATTAGATTGCTCTGGTTCAGCGGTGGGCTTACCTGATGGGCAGATGGGTAACTCAGAAGTGGGGCACTTACATTTAGGTGCTGGTCGATTATTACCGCAAACCCTTACCCAATTAAATAATGAGGTTGAGTCGGGTGAATTTAAAAAGAACATCGTTCTTTGTGATCTTGTCAATGAGGTGATTTCTAACGATAAAGCGCTGCATGTTGTGGGTTTGTTATCAGCTGGTGGTGTGCATAGTCATGAGGATCATATCCAAGCGATGCTTGAAATGGCGGCAGAAAAAGGCGTTAAAAAGCTTTATTTGCATGCCATTCTTGATGGTCGAGATACGCCACCGAAAAGCGCTCAGGCTTCTTTGGAAAAAATGGACACGGTATTTGAGCGCCTTGGTGTCGGTAAAACGGTATCTATAGTTGGTCGCTTTTATGCGATGGATAGAGATAATCGTTGGGACAGGGTTCAGCTTGCTTATGATTTGCTAACGCAAGGCAAAGCGGATAATTCTGCTAGAACAGCAGTTAATGGGCTATTGTCATCGTATGAGCGCGACCAGACAGATGAATTTGTACTGCCTACGAGTATTCACCCTGAAGGCGAAGCAGCGGTAAGCATTGAGAATGGTGATAGCGTCGTCTTTATGAACTTCCGGTCAGATAGAACACGTGAATTAACCAGGGCATTAACCGAGGCAGAATTTAATGAGTTTGAGCGAGATGTGGTGCCCTCACTGAGTCAATTTGTTTGTTTAACAAAATATCATGAAGACTTTACCTTGCCGGTCGCCTACCCACCTGTTGATGTTAAGAACGGATTTGGTGAAGTACTGGCGCAACAGGGCTTAAAACAGCTTCGAATTGCAGAAACAGAAAAATATGCGCACGTTACCTTTTTCTTTAATGGCGGTGTGGATGAGCCGAATGAAGGAGAAGATCGCATTCTAATCCCGTCACCGAACGTTAAAACGTATGACCTGCAGCCAGAAATGAGTGCGCCAGAGCTCACCGATAAACTCGTCGAAGCGGTCTTATCGGGTAAATATGATGCAATAATTACCAATTATGCCAACTGCGATATGGTGGGTCACACGGGTGATTTTGACGCGGCGGTTAAAGCGGTTGAAGCGATTGATATATGTATTGCTAGGTTAGTAGAGGCGCTTGATCAAGTGGGTGGTGAAGTGTTTATCACAGCAGACCATGGGAATGCAGAGCAGATGACCGATCCTGTATCGGGTCAAATGTATACCGCACATACAACCA
>JGI24025J20009_10000635_pt1 | contig 27090 bp, 40 predicted proteins | sample Cruoilmetagenom3_FD_20009 | JGI IMG/M metagenome (IMG submission 20009) | reverse complement strand
CCCACCAGATCTATGCATTCCCAAGTTTTATAGTTTGAATAACTTAATTCTTTATATTAACAGCAGCTTTTTCGTACTTTTCCCTTTACAAAACAAAACCTTTAGTATATATATTATTTATAATATTTTGTTGGCTTGGTGCAGGTTATCACATACTTGGTTAAATGCCCTGGATTCGTGCAAGTGCTGGGTGACTTTGCTCTGACCACAGATTGAAAGAAAGGAGGTCACCCAATGGGTTTTGTAGACAAGTCGCTCCAGTGCTGTGATTGTGGGACTACCTTTATCTTCAGTGCTGAGGAACAAGATTTCTTCGCATCCAAGGGCTATATCCATGAGCCTAAGCGCTGCCCAGCATGCCGCAAAACAAGGAAAACACGGCGATATGGGAATGGCTACACCTCTAGAGCAGAACGCCAAATGTTCCCCGCTGTATGTGCCCGATGCGGCAAAGAAACCGAAGTGCCATTCGAGCCTCGCGAAGGCAGACCAGTGTATTGCAGGGATTGCTACAACGAGATCAGACTGAAGGGATAAAAGTAAGAATTGAGATCATTTCAATTCAAGCTCTGCTGAAATGTCATAAGCTCTGGAGGTATTGCGCCAAGTCAGCTTCATCGTGAGGAACAAATGCGTTGTACCTCCGGGCATACTCCTCCTTTAATTCCTCCGAGGCAAGCAAAGCCACCACAGGATAACCAGCAAGCTCAAAGCACCCGGCATCGTCTCCACTATTACCAAGGTACACAATTCTACTTTCATCCATGTTTCTGTCTTTAAGCAATTTGAGCATGCGCTGTGGCTTGTTCCTGTAGATATTCAAGTCAAAACCGATGGCTTCTTCCCCTTCCATCCTAAGGACATTTGCCTCATAGAAATCGAAGCAGTGATGATAGCCAACGCTCTGCAAAATCCTCTGGATGCCATATCCGTATCCGGCAGAGAGAATGCCAGTACTCCATCCCTCCCGGTGACATCTATCAATTGGTCGCAGAACTCTATAATCAAGCTTGTTATGAGTGTCCGGTCTGCTGGCATACCTCTCAATTGAGCAGTATATGAAAGACATCGCCAGACCATTTATTATCTTCTCATTATAAACCTGAAACATCTCCACCACAAAGTCAATCTCAGCATCTCGAGACTCTTCCTGGTAATATTTCTCCAATTCTTTCCTGGCCTTGAGAATGTGAACCATCCTGAGTGGATGCCAGGGAAACGATTTTTTGAACAGGTCTACTGCTATGCTTTCCAGAATGGACCTCTCATCCTGATTTTCTATTATCGTTCCATTCCAGTCACATATTATGGCATCACAAGACATAGCACTTATTACCGAGAGTCAACCAACTGAGAAAGAATACAAACAAGAATTTTGAAGAAAACCATCCTGGTAAGATTGTAGCATAATCTTGCCGATTACTCTGGTCAATAAAAGGCAACCATAGAAAGGAACAGACCAGCCTTTCCTTGTCTATTGTCCTGAGAGCTTGTTATACTAAATTAACACTATGACTTATGAAACTGTCATTGGATTAGAAGTTCATGCTCAACTATTGACCAAAAGCAAGATGTTTTGCTCTTGCAGCGCCGATTATGCCAATGCTCCTCCTAACACCCATGTGTGCCCTGTTTGCTTGGGCATGCCTGGCGTTCTTCCCGTTATCAATAAAAAGGCAGTGGAGTACACGATGATGACAGCTTTAGCTTTACACTGTACCATACCCGAATATACCAAATTTGACCGTAAGAACTACAACTATCCTGACTTGATGAAAGGGTACCAGATTTCTCAGTATGATGCCCCTATTGGCAAGCGGGGCTGGCTGGCTATTGAAAGCAACGGCACAAAGAAAAAGATTAACATTACCAGAGTGCACCTTGAAGAAGATGTCGCCAAGGTGCAGCACAGGGGAGACTACAGTTTAATAGATGTCAACCGCTCGGGAGTCCCTTTAATGGAAGTCGTCAGCGAACCTGAAATCAGCTCTCCTGAAGAAGCTCGTGATTATCTCATCAAGCTGCGAAGTATCCTCCGCTATCTCGGAGTATCTACAGGCAACATGGAGGAGGGCAGCTTCAGATGTGACGCCAACATAAGTATCCGCCCTTCGGGAAGTGAAGAACTTGGAGAGAAGGTAGAACTTAAAAACCTGAATAGCTTCAAAGCAGTATACCAGGCCCTCGGGTATGAAGTAAAACGCCAAGAGAAAGCGCTTGATGAAGGCGACACACTCGTCCAGGAAACCAGAGGCTGGTTAGATGCCAAAAACATAACTGTAACCCAGAGAACCAAGGAGTATGCCAATGACTACCGATATTTCCCCGAGCCCGATTTGCCTCCTTTAGTTATTGACAGAGCCTGGGTAGCAAAAATCAGAGCCAGTATTCCCGAATTACCTGAAGCCAAGAGAGACAGATTCATGACAGAATACGGCTTGCTTTTATATGATGCTAACGTTCTGACCAGTTCCAAGGCAATGGCTGACTACTTTGAAAACTGTGTCAGGCTAACTGGCTCTGGCAAAGCAAAGATGATAAGCAACTGGATTATGGGAGACTACAGCCGCTTGCTTAATGCTACCAGTACCGAAATCGAAAATGCTAAAATAAGACCGGAGAATCTGGTAGAACTCCTCAATCTGCTAGATGAGGGAGCTATCAGCGGACCAATCGCTAAGGCGGTATTTGAAGAAATGTTTCACAGCGGCAAACGCGCCAGCATTATTATGGCGGAGAAGAGGCTCAGCCAGCTCAGCGATGCCGCTGAGATAAAGAAGGTGGTGAAACAGGCAATGTCTGGTAATCCTAAGGCGGTAGCAGACTATAAAGCCGGCAAGGAGTCAGCCCTGGCTTTTCTAACAGGGCAGGTGATGAAAATAACCAAGGGGAGAGCCAATCCCTCCATGGTAAAGAAAATTCTTCTGCAGGAATTGGGGATTGAGCCCCAGGGAGGAGAGAAATAAATTGTCCACTTATCTTATTGTTGGACAGATACTGGTAACGATAGCTTTAATAGCCTCGGTCTTCTTTCAACTGCACGGTGGAGGCATAGGAGGTATCTTCGGGCAATCTGACAGTGTATACCGGACGCGCCGCGGCCTGGAAAAAACACTGCTCCGAATCACAATTGTCCTGGCCATCGTTTTTGTCGTTTTTGCCGTATTGATTGTCAAGGCTGGTGCTTAACCCGAGATGACGCCTGTGATAACATTGACCACTGACTTTGGGCTGGATGATGCCTATGTTGCTGCTATGAAGGGCGTCATACTGGGTGTCAATCCTGAAGCCAATATTGTAGATATCAGCCACTCCATCGAACCACAAAACATACTGCAGGCTGCCTTCATCCTCAACATTACCTACCGCTATTTCCCCCAACAAAGTATCCATGTGGCTGTAGTTGACCCTGGTGTGGGCAGTGAACGCCAGGGAATAATCCTGAAAACACCCTCTGCTTTCTTTGTTGCTCCCGACAACGGCATTCTCAGCTATGTAATTGATGAATTATCCTCTCTTGAAAATCATCCCTCTCAATACGCTATCACCCATGAGAAGGTAAGAATCAAAAAAGGATTGGAAATCGCGGCTATCACTGATCCCCGTTTCTGGCACCAGCCCATCAGCTCCACCTTCCACGGACGGGATATCTTTGCCCCGGTGGCTGCCGGGTTATCTCTGAACATATCACTTTACGAATTCGGAGAGAAAATCAACTCCCTTAATGTACTTTCCCTCCCCAAGCCATACATCGATGACCAGGAAAATGTCATAGGGCAGATTCTGCATGTTGACCATTTCGGTAACTTGATTACAAATATCAAGAGCCGTGATTTGCCCGGTAAAGACATTACTGTTGAGGCAGCAGGACGACTTATTCACGGATTAAGCAGTTATTACACTGGGGGTGAAGGATTAATGGCTATCATGGGCAGCAGTGGCTACCTGGAAATCTCACTGAGGAACGGAAGCGCCTACAACTTTCTCAATGCTGTAATAGGGGATGAGATAAGAATATTCCCCAGCATATAATAAAAGCAAAGGAGGGAAAGAAAATGTCAATTCGAATCACCACATTAAGCGAAAATACTGCCAGTGGAATGGGGCTTCTCGCTGAATGGGGCATCAGCTTCCTGATAGAAGCAGACAATCATAAAATCTTGTTTGACACTGGACAGAGTTTTTCGGCAGCCTGCAATGCCATCACTCTGGGAATAGATTTATCCCAGCTAGATAGTATCGTCTTCAGTCATGGGCATTTAGACCATACCGGTGGGTTGCTACCAATACTTAAAATGGTTAAAAAACCAATAGGGGTGATTGCGCACCCCGATATCTGGTCAAGCAAATATGTCAAACATTTTGAACAAAAGGAAAAATATATTGGAGTACCATTCTCCAGGGAAGCGGCAGAAGGCCTGGGCGCATCTTTCAAATTAACAGGAGACCTGCTATGGCTCAGCGAAAATATCGTCACCAGCGGCGAGATCCCCATGCTTACCGAATATGAAAAAATCGACCCTCAGCTTTATGTAAAGGAAAAGGACAAGCTTGAGCCCGATCCATTAAGGGATGACCAGGCGTTATTTGTTAAGTCTGAAAGGGGCTTGATAATTATTTTAGGCTGTGCCCACCGAGGAATCATCAATACCATAAAGCATGCTCAAAAAATAACCAATATGGAATCNGTTTANGCTGTCATCGGCGGCACCCACCTTATGACTGCTTCTCCACAAAGGATGGATTCAACAATCGCTGAGTTGCGTCACCTTGACATCCAGAGATTGGGAGTATCTCACTGCACTGGAATGGCAGCCTCTGCCATACTAGCCCAGAAGTTTGGAGAGAAATTTTTCTTCAACAACGCCGGAACCTGCGTTGATTTTTAGCTCAGCTAAGCTATCTTCACCCGGTCACCTGACAAGCAAGGATTTCATAAATATTATATATACCTTTATGTGCATATAAGCACACGAACCTTCACCATGAAAGACTTTATCAGAGCAGTTAAAGCAATCTCTGACGAGACCAGAGTTAGAATTTCAAAACTCCTGTTGGAAAGGGAGTGCTGCGTTTACGAGATAATGCAAGCGCTGGACATCCCCCAGTCCCACGCCTCACGCACCCTGCGTATTCCTGAGAATGCTGGCTTCATTAAGTCCAGGAGAGAAGGGTTATGGATTGTTCATTCTATTGCCTATTTAAGAGCAGCCAGAGTCTAAAACACACCAACCATTCTGAGCCCCACATAAACCATGAAGGCAATGAATATATACTGCAGCCGCTTCGCAGGCAGAGCATATGCCACTCTAGCACCAAGTTGTGCCAGCGGTATGCTGGTGGACGCCAGGCACAGCCATATGGGTAAGTTTATATAGCCTACCGAGTAAGGAAGGGGACTTGCTCCAATACCATTTGTAATATAGCCAATAATGCCACCCAAGCTGGTAAACATCACCGCAGCCAGGGATGTTCCTATCGCCATATGCATGGGGAAACAGAGTATCAGCACCAGCACCGGAACTATCAAGGCACCACCGCCGATACCGGTAAGCCCAACCAGCACGCCTATGGGAAACCCACAAATCGCCGAAAGCCAGAGAGTCTTCTTTGGCAAAGAACCGGCACCGGCGCCGCGATTCTGGACAGGCTTTGTTACCTTCCTCTGCCCGAAAGCCATCCACAGGGCAGCCACAAAGAATAAACCACCTAAAATTAACTTCAGAACATCAGCAGAAAGATAAGCCGCCAGAGTAGACCCACCAAAAGCTCCCGCCAAACCGAATGACCCCAGAGCAAGCGCCACTTTCCACTGAATTACTTTCTCTTTATTGTGTCTCCAGGCACCACTTATTACGGTAGGCAGAATTACCAGCAGGCTTGTGCCAAAGGCCGTCCTTATGGCAATGGCCTGGGGAACGCCCATAGCACAAATAACCCAGTAGCTAATGGGAACTACAATGAAACCACCGCCAATTCCAAGCAGCCCACTGGCAAAACCAGCACCGGCACCGGTCGCCAGTAATATGATGAAATAATTGTGTAACATTTCTGTGAGGAAGCTCCTGGCTTCTTATCAGCGTGAGAAAAATATTCTCATTACTTGCAATTATATTTCAGAACAATGTCATCAACCTTACGCCCAATGGCATTAGCAATAACAGGGCATTTCACCTCGAATAAGAAGAAAATAGGTGCCTTGTCTTTTCCCGCCAATCCTTCGAAATTCCCTTGCCCTTTACTGATAATTAACTTCGCCTTTTTATAAATATTCAGAAATTCCCCCGAGCATAAATCTAAGATTGTCCCTGGAGCATCAGAGCCGTTGGAGATAACTCTGGCTATTTTATCTATGCCACAAAATTTCGCATCCTCCATTAAGGCATCATTAATGGCAGGCTTATCTCTCACCACATAGATAACCTCCCTATTTAATTCCTCAATTAACACACGGTCAAAAACTACCTCACCAGCATTATCGGCTAAATAGAGAATCTGTTTTGTGCTTTTTAGAGCCTCTTTAAATTCTTGATAATCAAAGACAGCAAAATCTTTCTCAAATACATTCTGTATTTCTTCTTCAAGGACAAAGGACCTATCCACACCAAAGTCAATTATATTGCCAGCAACAGCCAGCCTTATAGCCGTTAATAATCTATCTCGGGAGCGGGCCACTTTGTTCTTCAAATCAGGATAAATATTAAGGGACATTCGGTTATATTCATCCTTTATCTTCTTGAAGGGGTCTTCCTCGCCAGTGATTTCACTGACAAGTCTGTAAACAACCCTCCCCATCTCGGGTGGGGAACTCGATAATGGGAAATTAGGTATTTCTGCAGCTAAGCGGTCAAGTATCTTTTTCTGGACATCCTCATTTGCCCCAACAAGCCTTGCTGCTTTGAGAGCTTGCTTGAAGAAGCAAGGAATACAATCCAAATATGTTCTCATTCCTTAATTACAATGCCCTGTAGAGCGTCATAGAAGCAAGGCCTATAAGATGAGTGCACCCTCAGATTTTCCTACTTTCCACCTTGCCTTCAAACCAACCAACCTTGATATTGGCTTTTTCATCTATTTGAGGAACATATGGTTTAATATCCAGAAGGGGGGTGCCATCCAAGGCATCTAGCCCTTTAACTTTAAGAATATTCTTTTCCCTGGCTACCAGTTCCCCCACAGAGAGACCCAGCGGGCAAGGTCTATTTGGTGACCTGGTGGTGAAAAGACCATGTGGGACGACGTCCCAGGGTGTTTTAACCAGCAGATGATACCCTCTAGATTTTTGAAGCCAATATATCAAGATGATATGGGAAAATCCTTCTATATCTCTCAGCCCCTCTTCAAACTCTGGGAACACTTCTACCTGGCAGATTTCTTCATGTCCACAACCCTGGCATGGCGCCTTTCCCCTGCCTTTATAGGAAGAATGGATTATTCCTATAGGCTTCAATTCCAGGACAGGCTGTTCTTCCATCCTACTGCCTAAGTGCTGGGAGCCACTTTTCCAATTCTCTGAATTATATCATTTGCCTGTTGTCTTAAATTGGAGACGGTTGTTCTTAGCTCTTCAGGAGAAACTGTAGCCTGTTCAAAGCCTCTGCTCATTCTCATACCTCTACCCATACCACTTAATACTCTAGGATAAGGAAATCTGAAATAGCCAATTTGAACTTCAGGAAATTTTACTCCCATAACTTCACACACCTTTTTGGCTACTTGAGGGCCACCTGTAGCGCACCCATAACAGGGCGCTCTTCCCTCAGCTACTGCTCTAGCGAATTGTCCACAAGTTCTGTATCCACAGCGCCCATCATCCAATTTAGGCAAAACCTCGTAGATTGTCTTTAGCTTTTCTTTAATCTCTTTTTTATCTGCCATCCCTTCACTCTCCTTTATCTTTTCAGATTAAGCTATCTTCTGGTATCTGTTTCCGCTTTGCCCTAAACATCCATGATTGGTTCCTGAGGACAATTCTGGGCACATAAGCCACAGCCTAGACAGAGGTTTTGGTCCACTTTCAATATAGTTCGATTGCGTTTCATGCTTTCCCCATCAAAGTTTTGGCCTTCGCCGCAGAGTCTCCTCTAAATCCAGCGGCGTAACTTCAGGTCTTGCTGCCTCATATACCGTCACCACATTCCCCAAGTTAGCAAACTCGCCTTTGATAGAAACCATTTCCGATGGCGTCAGAGGCTCGACGGCACAGGGNCGTAAAGGAGTATTGAGCTGTACTTCATCAGGAAGCAGNCTACTTGCTACCTGTGCTATNTCTTTAACAAAAGCTTTATTTGATTCCATAAACATTATCTGAAGGCATAGCTTACCTTTGAATTCCTTCCGGAAAAGCCTGATACCTTCGACTATATCATCGAACAAGAGACCAGCTACAGGTCTATTAACCCTCTGAAACAGCTCTTCATTGTGCGCATCCAGTTTAGCTACTACCACATCTGCCTCGGAAAGGTCACGGCGGACATCTTTCCTAAACATCAGAGAGGAATTAGTCAGAACTGCTACCGGGAAATGGAAAATGCTTCTAGCCAACTCAATGGCCTGGCCCAAATTGCTAGCCAGGGTAGGCTCACCTGTGCCAGAGAAAGTAACATAATCAGCAGCTATCCCCTTTACTTCTTCCAGCTCTTCAGCTAACCGGGCAAGGGGAACGAATTCCCCTCGTTCCATAGTGGTGTAAATCGTTTCACCTAGTTGACAATAAACACAATTGAAAGAACAGGCCTTACCTTTGGGAGACAAGAGATCAACTCCCAATGACCTCCCCAACCGCCATGAAGGTACCGGACCATAAATGATAGAACCCATTATCTACTCTGAACCTGGAGCTCCTTACAACTATTTCGAGCTTCGTTCTTGGAAGCCAGACAATTCCTGACTGCTTCCTTGAGCGTGTCTGTTGCCAGCAAAGCGCAATGCTCGCTCTCCTCAGGAAGTCCCCCCAGAGCATTTAAAACATCATCCTGGCCGATCTTCTGAGCTTCAACAATGCTCTTTCCCTTCGCCAGTTCAGTGACCATGCCCCCAGAAGCAATAGAAGTACCACACCCATCAGTAGTAAACCTGGCATCCATAATTCTGCCATTCCTGGCCCTCAGATATATTTCCATGGTATCCCCACAAGAACCAGTTACCCTGGCAAATGCATCCGCATCTTCTATCTTGCCAAGATTCCTCGGGGTTAAGAAAAAATCTATTGTCCTCTCAGAGTAAGTTGCCCTCATGTTTTCGATGAGCTTGTCTTGTAATTCTGCAAAACCTGCTATCTTGGTTTTGCTAACACCTACGCTTTCCAGCGCTTCTTCCGCCCATTTCTTAAGAGCACTCTCAAGTTCCGATGACAATTTTACTCTCCTTTAGAAGGAAATTTTATGTCAACCCTGCTCTATCAACCACCTCTATAATCTTCACTTTCCGCCCCTTTTTATCATTTCCGAAGTAAAGGTGGCTCCCCCAGCAGTAATCAACTGAGACATAGATGGGAAACACATGGCTATTCNTGAGGTTTCTTATTCAGGACAGCAGTTAGATTAGCGAAGATTTCAGACATGGCGTCCGAGCTATATTTCTCAACCTCCCCTGCATCACATAACCTGGCTATCTCCGGGTCGATGGGTAATACTCCCAATAATGGTGCTCCAGCAGTTTCCGCCATCTCCCCCGCCCTGCTCTTGCCAAATATCTCCATTCTCTTCCCAGTTTCAGGTATCACGAGATAGCTCATATTCTCTACCACTCCCAGAATGTGAACGTTCATCTTCTGCGCCATCTTCACTGCCTTTCTAACTATCATCTCCGTCAAGTCCTGAGGCGTGAAAACATCTATTACCCCGGTGAGAGGCAGAGTCTGCATCACCGTCAGTGGAGCATCGCCGGTACCGGGAGGTAAGTCCACTACAAGATAGTCAAGCCTGCCCCAGAGGACATCCTCCCAAAATTGTGTGATAGCCTTGGCCATGAGGGGCCCGCGCCAGATAACAGCATCATCTTCACTGGGAAGCAGAAAATTCATGGACATAACTTCGATCCCGGTTCTGGACACTACAGGCATAATGCCCGATTCACTGCCGGTGGGACGAGTATTTAAGCCAAATATCTTGGGGATGCTGGAACCGGTGATATCGGCGTCAAGTATGCCAACTTCTCTCCCCTCCCTGGCAAAGGAAGTGGCCAGCAGACCAGCTACCAAGGACTTGCCCACCCCACCTTTACCACTCATTACCGCTATTATGTCCCCAATCTGGTTGATTTCCTTGGGTTTGGCTTCCACAAAATCCACAGTGGCCTCTGTTATACCTGGAAGCTTACGAATTACTGCCGTTACCTTCTCATTGATCCAATTATGATAGTCAGAGGAGATAGCCGTAGAAGCCAAAGTAACCTTCGCTAACCCATCCTTGACCTCGATATTGCGAACCAGGTTCATCTGTACCAAGCTGCGCATTATTCCAGGAACGAACATCTTCCCAAGTGCTTCTCTAATTTGCTCTTCTATTTCCATATTTATGATAATCCCCTTTCTTATTAATGGTCACATAAATTATCGCCAGTAGCTAACATGCCTTTGATATAGTCCAAAACAACCTTCTCCGGCTCATCTCCCAGCGCACCAGTGATAGCCTTGATGCGATTCTCTCTGAAAAGGCTCTGCGCCCGGGAACCCATGCCGCTGGCGATAACCACGGAAACTCCTTGCTCTGCCAACCATGTCGGAAAGACACCTGGCTCATGTTCTGGCGAAGTCACGATTTCTTTCTTCAAGATGACCCTTCTTGCCTCATCAGCATCAATTAAGGCAAATTGCTGGCAATGGCCAAAATGGCCGGATATCTTGCCATCCATCACAGGTACCGCATATCTCATTATCTTCTCCTTACATCTATCGCCGATATCCTGCCGCACCTTTGATATTCATAATCAAAGATTGGCATTTTCCCTATCCACTATCATTGCAATTTCTACATAGCCTTTACCGCAAGCTCTGCCGCATTCACCAGTTGATAGACCATTGGTGATGCGGTTAAAGCAGGGTGGGTGCCCATTTGAAACAGAGAAACTTCGTAAGCAGTCATCATATGCTGAATGCAGGCACTAATGATATTTGTTAAATCACCGGTACTCCTGCCTCCAGAAATTCCACCACCAAGAAGCAAGCCATTATCCTTAGAGAATACCAACTTCACTTTCGTGGAAGCTGCTCCTGGCATACCGCCTGGGTGTCTATCGGGTGCTGTTGCTTCACCAGTCACTACATCATAACCCTCTTGTTTTGCCATTCTTTCAGTTAAACCAGCACAGCCAAATGCCCGTTCACCAATAATGGTAGAGAAGACGCCAATTTCACCGCAATTGCGATAACGGGTATCAAAAAGATTGGCTCCGACTATGCGTGCCTCAGCACCGGCAATAGAGGCAAGCATGGTAAGGCTTGGCTTACCACTAAAAAAGGAATATTTTTCAGCACAGTCACCACAAGCAAATATATTGGGGTCGGTAATGGTACGCATAAGCCGGTCAACGGCAATGGCTCTTGTTGGTCCTATTTGAAGCCCGGCCTTTTCAGCCAGTTCAATATTTGGTCTGGCCCCTACCCCGATGATAACCATGTCAGCCTTTAGCTCCTGACCATCAGCTAATCTAACAGCGTTAACCTGCTTATTCCCAAGGATAGCCTCCACTCTTTTATTAGTGAGAACCTTAACCCCTCTCTCTGCAAGCACCTTCTCCGCCTCAGTACAGAATTCCTCATCAAGGGCTAGCTGCAAGCAATGGGGAAGCATCTCTACAATGGTGACGCTATTATCGCGGTTTTTCTTGCACTCGTCAGCGAATTCTACCCCGATGAAGCCACCACCAATTATTATAATATCCTTAGCTTTATTCACCTCATCCAGCATATTATTCAGATAGGTGACATCCTTTACTGCAGAAAAAACGTTCTCCTTGTCAGCACCAGGGATAGGCAAAATCACAGGCNAGGAACCAGTAGCCAAAACAAGCTTATCATAGCTGACTGTTTCCCCACCAGCTATGGAAACTACCTTCTTATCNCTATCTATTNCCTCTACTTCGCCAATAGTAAGCTCAATGCCGTTGTTCTTAAGCATTGCATCAGGAATCAGGTTTTTCTCAGGACTGCCTACAGTTCCGAAAATATACGGTATACCACATGGGATTAACACCTGCTCCTCTTTTCGAATCAAAAGCACGCTCTTTTCCGGATACCGCCTGCGGCAGCCTATCGCTGCTGGTATACCCCCAGCGCTGCCTCCGACAACTACTACATCAGCTTCTCTCACCTTGTCTTGTACCTCCTTTTTAATATTTTCGCTCGCCAAAAATTTTGCTCCCTATCCTCACCATATTAGCGCCCTCCTCCAGGGCAACCTTATAAGAATTCGTCATCCCCATGGAGAGGTACTTCATCTCCACATTGGACAGGTTGAGTTCTTTGAGCTTCTTAAATATTTCCATTGTTTTAACAAAATAAGGCCTGGAATCCTCNGGATTGCCAAAGCGCGGCCCCATAGTCATCAGCCCNTTTATTTCTATGTTGGGAAGACGAGAAACTTCCCTTATCAACTGTTCAGCATCTTCGGGATAAACACCAAATTTTTGCTTCTCCTCACCGCTATTTATCTCAATCAATACTGGCATTACCTTACCAATCTCGGCACACCTTTTATCAATTTCCGTTGCTATTTCCAATGTACCCACTGTTTCTATCATGTCAAACATTTCTACTGTTTTTCTTCTCACATTATGCTTTTGAAGCGTACCAATGAAATGCCATTCCGCTTTCTTTGCCACTGCGTCATATACCTTTCTCGCCTCTTGAATATAGTTTTCTCCGATGATTTCCACACCAGCTTCAACTGCTTCCTGTACTTCCTGAGGTGTCCTTTGCTTAGCCGCTGCCACCAGCTTGACCTCTGGCGGCAGTTCACTCAATATTTCCACAATGTTTTGCTTTATTCCCATAGACCCAACCCCTTATCGACAATGGCGTGCCACAAGTTCTCAATTTGCTGAGCTACCGAATTATGCGAGTATTCTACCACAGGCAATCCTTGAACCAAAGCCTGGGTAACTATATTATCAAAGGGGATTTTCGCAGCCACTTCAATTCCCTGATTGTAGCAGTAATCCTGGATGTGGCGGCTATTTTCTTGATTAAGGTCATACTTATTTATACACACCATCACAGGAATGCCAAAATAATGACAAACGCCCAGGACACGCTCCAGGTCTTGTATCCCTGATAATGTCGGTTCGGTTACCACTAAAGCCAGGCTTGCTCCTGAAAGGGAGGAGATAACAGGACAACCTATACCTGGAGGCCCATCATTGATGATATATTCTAGCGATTCTTTCTCAGCCATGAGTTTGGCTTGTTCGCGCACCAGCGCCACGAGCTTGCCAGAATTTTCCTGCGCCACCCCTAACCTCGCATGAACCAGAGGCCCATATTTGGTAAAAGAAATGAACCAGTGTCCCGACATATTCTCCCGCATCTCTACGGCATCTACAGGACAAATTTGATAGCAGAAGCCACAGCCTTCACAGGAAACAGGATCAACCTCGAAGTCCTGGATGGCATTAAATCGGCACACTTCCTGACACAGGCCACACTCATTGCATTTCTCACTATCAATATATGCCACCTGGCCGCTCCAGAACTCATTTTCTTCCTTAATTTGCGGCTTGAGGAGGAGATGAAGATCAGCAGCATCTACATCACAATCAACCAGCACTTTGCTTTGAGCTAAGACAGCAAAAGAGGCTACTACGCTGGTCTTTCCTGTTCCTCCTTTACCACTCAAGACTACAATTTCTTTCACTCGCTCATCAATTCCTCACTNTNAGCATTTTCTCTAACCCAGATCCGGTACACCTTTTCGCCACCCTCTTCAAAGCACTTAAAGCCAGTAGAGTCTATCTCTTCTATCTCTACACTCTCCTTTCCATAGATTTCTTCAGTCTGGCTCAGCCAATTTTTAAAGTGTGCCCCTCCACCGAAATACACCTTCGTCCACTTATTGCCCTCTTTGTCGGTTTTCTCTCTGATTTTTTCTTCCTCAGCTATTTTTTCTCTGTTTCCCTCAGCCATTTCTCCCCTCTTTTAGCCACATTCTCAATATTTTGAAAAAGTTCCAGAAAAACATCACGCCATTCGGGCATCTCTTCCACCAAGGAGACCCCTTTAGAATAAAGAGTAGCAATGTTCCTGTCCAAGGGAATTTTCAGCAAGATGGGTATTCTTTGCTCCTGACAATAGCGCTCGACTTTCTCATCCCCCACACCCACACGATTAACTATCACACCACAGGCAATACCTAACTCTTTCACTGCCTCCACCGCTAATGAAAGGTCATTCAGCCCAAAGGGGGTAGGCTCAGTTACCAGGAGGCAAAAGTCACTGTCTTTGACTGCCTCTATCACGGGGCAAGAAGTTCCCGGGGGAACATCAATGACAACCTCACCTTGAAAATCAACATGCTTTTTAACCTCTCTGATTACAGGCGGCGCCATTGCCTCGCCAATATCGAGCTTTCCCTGCACCAGCTCTAGATTCCCGGAGCTGCCCTTCTCAATTACTCCTATTTGCTTTCCTTGCTCCGTGATAGCAGATTCAGGACAGAGGTAAGAGCAGGCTCCACAGCCATGGCATAATTCAGGGAAGATAAGCACCTTTTGGGGAAGCACGGCAATGGCATTGTAAACACAAACCTCAGCGCACTTACCACAGTAAGTACATTTATCCTCATCTATCTTCGGGACAGGAATATACACCGGTTGGCTATAGTTAAGGGGCAAGCGCAGGAAAATATTATCGTCGGGCTCTTCTACATCACAATCCAATAATTGTACTTTGCCCCCATCACTCAAGGCCAGAGCCAGATTAGTAGCCACCAGTGTTTTCCCGGTGCCTCCTTTGCCACTGGCAACAGAAATTATCATTCCCTGACCATTTTTGTCCCACACTTAGGGCAATTCAGGTTGTAGCAAGGTGCGCCCACCTGATGAGGAACTTTCGTCCCACAACTGGGGCAAACGCAATTGCCACTGGGCCCGGCTCCAGGGCGATTTCCCCCCATTCTCCCCCTACCACCTCCACGCCCCATACCCATTCCCCTACCTGTTCCTGACCCCTGACCGGAAGGGCCTGTACCATCTCCTCTGGGCATAATTTACCTCCTATTCTTCAAGTCCGGGAAGCCCGCAAGCTCCCGTATCACAGGTGGGCAACTTGTTTCTCATACTTTGCTTCCATGAACCGCCAGTAAAGAACGAGGAAAAAATCCTTCTCGGATTTGGAGCATGGCATTCAGGACAGCTCAAGCCAGAGTTACCTTCACCAATAGCCTGGCGAATCTCAAATTTCTCCCCACATTGAGTGCACTGATATTCATAGATAGGCATAGTTCACCTCCCTTTTTCCAGCTCTTCGAGGCGCCGCTGAATTTCACTTAACTGCTGCCCAAGCACCTGAGCCTGATTCTTGAGCATCTCTACCTCTTCTCCTGGATTTGCTGCTTGAGGTGACGGCCCTGTCATGGGTGCCATACCCTGACCCATCATGCCACCCCCCATACCCATACCCATTCCTCTGCCCATGCCACGACCCATTCCCATACCTCTACCCATCCCACCTCCCATACCCATCCCCATACCAAAATGGCTGCCCACGCTGGGCTGGGCACTTGGTTGCAGCCCCCCTGCTTTATAGGCTTCAACAGCGTCTCTTATTTTCCCGCTGATGCCTGTAATTACCTGGATCCCCGCCGCTGCAAGAGTCTGGTAAGCATTGGGGCCAGCATTACCGGTAAGTACTACTTGGGCTCCTTTGCTGGCAATCATCTGGGCTGTGCTAATGCCTGCTCCACCAGCAGCCATGGCGTTGGAGTTGTCCAGAGCTTCAAATTCCATGGTCTGCGGATCAACGATAATAAAACACTGACACCGCCCAAAGCGAGCATCTACTTCAGCATCCAAACTGGGGCTTGTTGCTGATATAGCAATCTTCATAAAAACTCCTTTCCTATTTTTTTTCTTTCTCCAGTTCCTTTATTCTACCATCAATCTGCTCCAGTTGCCCCTTCAGGCTTTGTGCTTGGCTTTCCAAAAAGCCAAGTTCATCCTCTCGAGTCATGGGTGGATTATAAGGGCTTGCTCCCGGATAAGGCATTGCCCCGGCATAACCCATGCTTCCATAGGGGTAGCCATAAGGCGCCCCATACCCAGGCTGTTGACCAGCCACAGGATAAGGTATCCCTCTTCCTAAGCCCCAAGGACTGCAAAAGCCCCTTCCACCTCCCGTCATGGGACCCATCCCTCGGGGTCCCGTTCCATCAAATCCCGGCATATCTCACCTCCTTCTTGATTTAGATATTATATACCAACGCCATTTCTTTCCCTGCAAAGCTCACACCCTATTCTCCCTCTTTCTCCAACTCCTTTACTCTGCTATCAATCTGCTCCAGTTGACCCTTTATACTCTGTGCCTGGTTTCTTAAAAAATCAAGTTCCTCTTCTGGAGTCATGGGCGGGCTGTAAGGGCTCGGCCCGGCAAATGCGCCAACGCCTCCGTAAGGCACACTCTGCGGATAGTTGGGAGGGTAAGCCGCGCCAGCATAGGGAACACCATAAGGGGCCGTAGTTCCAGGATAAGCATTATAGGGATAACCCGTCACAGGCGCTCCGGCAGCTCCGCTGAGGAAATAGCCACAGCGGGGTAATCCTCCCCTTCCTATACCTACATAGGGCCAAGGGGGGGAGCTTCCCCTAAAACCAAATCCCCATCCTCCTCTTCCAAATCCTCTGCCTCCAAATCCATTAGGCATTTCTCACCTCCTTATTTATTTGCGAAGTTCTTCTAATCTTTTTCCCACTCCACCCAATTCGCTTGTAAGCCATCTTTCCTGGTCTTCAAGCATTCTTATTTCTTCCTCCTTGGGGATAGCCCGGGGATATCCAACATACGGGTACCAATAACCATAAGGAAACCCCCAAGGATGCCCAAATCCCTGCCAAGGCCACATTTTATCACCACCTTTAGAAATCTAAAACTTACCACCAGGGGGACCAGTAAAGTCCCCGCCTCCGCCAGCCTCGACCGCGACCCCAACCACGACCAAAGCCCCAGCCCCACCTAGACCACGACGGCCATATTGATGGGGAGTAAGGATAACCATACGACGCTCCCCACTGCCCACCAAACCATCTCCCAGGTACTGGGTTGGCAAAGCCTGGGCTGCCAAAACCAGCGCAAAACCCAGCCCCCCTTCCTGTCATTGGGCCTAATCCCATTGGTCCCGTTCCATCTCCAAATGGCATAGTTCACCTCCTTTCTTTCTTATTTATCAATGCATTCTTCCTCCACGAAATCCTCTGCCACGTCCCCTGCCCCAGCCAAATTGTGGAAGAGGCACAGGTTGAATATTCACACTGGAGCATACAGGACAAGATACAGGAAGCCTGCGTGCCAGAACTTCAAAGGGCACATCCCATTCATGCCCATCGTTATTGCATCTAAAGCGGCTTTGAGGCAGCCCAAAGTTTCCCCCCTCTATCTGAATTGCCTTGCCATTAATTAAAGCGTCGGCTAATTTCTTCCGTCCTGACTCCAGTACACGGTGGAAAGTGGGCCTGGAGATATGCATTTTTTCGGCACACTGTTCCTGTTCCAGTCCTTCTAAATCTTTAAGGCGCATAGCTTCCACTTCTTCCACTGAGAGCCGTATTCCCTGTAAGACATTTACCGGGATCCCAACCGGCCGGAAGAGACTGGCACCCGGCCATTGGGCAACACAGCGCAATTTGACTGGCCTAGCCATAAGAAACCGCCCTTCCCCTAATATAAATTATGGACATATGTCAATAATAATTTTACTAACCTTTTGCAACATTGTCAAATCATTATCCAAATCGAGAGATGCAATCCCCTCACTTATGTTTTACAATATCATCATAACTAATAGGAGGGCTGGAAAATGAATAATGAAAGGTTTCTGGTAATAGGGGGAGTAGCCGCAGGGATGAGTGCTGCCAGCAGATTCAGGCGAAACAAGCCTGAAGCGGAAGTTACCGTGATACAAAATGGAGAGTATGTCTCCTATGGCTCCTGCGGGCTTCCCTACTTCATCTCAGGTTTGGTCAAGGATGTTCACGGTTTAGTGGTCTATGATGCTGAGTTCTTCAAAAAGAAGAGAAATATCAATATCCTGAGCTGGCATGAAGCTACTAAAATAGACCCTGCGGCAAAGGTTGTCCTGGCTCGCGACCTCAAAGAAGGCAGGGAGATAAAGCTAAGCTATGACAAGCTGGCGATATGCACCGGAGCTTCTCCATTTAAGCCAGCCATTCCAGGAAATGAGCTCAAGAACATCTTTGTTATCAGAACCGCGGAGGATGGCGTAATACTGAGAAATTTTATTGAGAAAGAAGCTCCCCAAAAAGCGGCGATAATCGGTGCTGGCCCTATCGGGATGGAGATGACGGAAGCCCTCAGTGTAAGGGGAATTGAAGTCACGGTGATAAAAAGGCCCGGGAGCATCTTAAGGATGTTCGACGATGACATGGTGGCGAAAGTGGAAGAAGAATTAAAGGGAAAAAATGTTAATCTCATTAAAAACGCCATAATTCAGGGCTTTGAAGGAGATAAAGAGGGAAAAGTCAGAACTGTGGTTCTTGCCGATACCAGATATGATGTCGATTTCATCCTCCTGGCTACAGGCTCAAAACCCAATTCAAGGTTAGCTAGAGAAGCGGGACTCAAGGTTAATGCCGATGAAACAATTGCGGTGGATGAGAGGATGCAGACCAGCAATCCTGATATCTTCGCCGCTGGCGACTGCGTGGGGCAGAAAGACCTGCTAACGGGAAAAGAGGTCTATTTCCCCCGAGGCACCACAGCTAACAAACAAGGCAGGATTGCCGGAGAAAATGCCTCTGGCGGAAACGAGGCCTTCGAAGGCATCACGGGAACTCTGGTCTCCAAGATCTTTGACTTAACAGTTGCTCGCACCGGGCTGAGTTCCCAAGAGGCTGCAGCAGCAGGCTACGACTTCGTCACTTCTACTATTTCTCATCCCGACCACGCTTTCACCTATCCCGATCCCGCGCCAGAAAACATCACCACCAAACTGATAATGGACAGGAAGACTGGAAGACTACTGGGTGCTCAAATGATAGGTAAGCACAAGAACATGGGAGTAGCCAAGAGAATAGATGTCTTTGCCACTGCCCTGCAGAACAAGATGACCGTTGATGAGATAAACAGGCTGGACCTGGCCTATTCTCCTCCTTACTCACCCTTTTATGACAATATCCTGATAGCGGCTGAGGTGGGGCTGAGAAAGCTCAGCCGTGGAACATAAGGCATGACAGCATTTAAAGCCAGAGAAGAAACCATCAAGTCTCTGGAGTGGCTTGATGGTAGGCTGCGAATATTAGACCAGAGCAAGCTTCCCCGAGAGCAATGCTTCGTTGATTTCAGCGACTATCGTGATGTAGCTCTGGCCATCGAGAAGATGCAGGTTCGAGGGGCACCCGCCATAGGTATCGCCGCCGCCTATGGCATAGCTCTAGGAGCACAAAGCATAAAGGCAACGAGCAATAACAAATTCCTGACTGAGTTAAATCAAATTATGCAAGCCTTTGCCGCCACCAGACCCACCGCAGTCAACCTTTTCCAGGCTATCGAGAGAATGAAGAAAAGTGCCAGAGGCGATGATGTTTCCACCATCAAAAAGGCACTTATCGAGAAAGCCAGGCAAATTCACCAGGAAGAAATAGAGGCCACCAGTCGCCTCAGCCATCTGGGAGCTCAGCTCATCCAGGATGGATTTAGCATACTTACTCACTGCAATGCCGGGCCCTTAGCCACCGCTGGTTATGGCACCGCCCTGGGTGTAATCAAGGCTGCCAAAGAGCAGGGAAAAGGGGTAAATGTCATTGCCACGGAGACCCGCCCCCTTCTTCAGGGAGCCAGACTTACCGCCTGGGAATTAAAGCAAGAAAACATCCCGGTTACGCTGATCACTGATTCCATGGCGGGATATTTCATGAAGCAGGGCAAAATTGATTGCGTCATCGTGGGCGCCGACAGAATTGCCGCTAATGGCGATGCTGCCAACAAAATTGGCACCTATACTCTGGCAGTGCTCGCCCGAGAAAACAACATCCCTTTCTATATCGCTGCACCCACCAGCACCATTGACTATTCAATGGTATCAGGAGATAAAATTCCCATCGAGGAGCGGAATCCTCAGGAAGTAACCCATATTCAAGAAGTACTCGTAGCTCCAGAGGGAGTAAAGGCAGCCAATCCCGCTTTTGACATCACACCTAATAGATACATAAGTGCAATTATTACCGAAAAGGGTATAATAAAAGAGTCTTACAAAAAAGAGTTAGCCAGGATAGTCATATAAGATAATCTTGCAAGGGAGGTGAGGAGATGGCCACATACGAGTTCTGGTGTCCGAAATGCAAGAAGGAGTTCGAGGTTAAAAGACCAATGTCCGATTTCGACAAGCCTGCTTCCTGCCCCGACTGCGGCACCCAGGGAGAAAAACTGGTCTCCAACTTCGCTTCAAAGGTCGGCTACAATTTGCAGGTGCCAGCAAAGCCCCTCAGAAAGAAGGAGTGAAAATTTAACAACTCGCCAGGAGGTGATAAACATGGAGCTTTCTCCACAGGCAAGGGAAAGGTTGGCCAGGATAGGTGCTCTATCGCCAGAAGAAAACGAGAACATGATGCGGTCAAGCTCGCTTGATTCCATGCTATCTCAGTATTTCAAAGGTGTCATCAGCTCCGAGGAACTATGGAAAGAGCTAAAAGCCCTCAGGGATCAAAGCGGTGAATCCATCGCAAAAGAAGCACAGAACAAGCTGATAGACACGCTTCGCCTGCAGATGAACCAGGCGGATTTTGAACAACGACGCAGTGCCATTCTGGCCATAGAGACCATGAAAGAGGATGGAAAATACACCACTCTGGAGCTAATTTCGAATTCAATCGAAAGTCTTCGCCAAAAATATCAGCAACAGAAAGAGCAAGCATACAAACAGCTAAAAGCGGCTGTAGAAAGGCAGCTACAGGCAGCAACTCAACAAGCATTAAAGCAAGGCATGCACATTGATATGGAAAGCTCACTGGAAGCCAATGTCAAAGCCAGCCCTCAGTGGAAGGATTTCATCTCCAGTCACGATAAAGCCAACGAGGAGATATTTAATAGTTACATAGACAAACTACGAGCAATTTTAGAATAGAGCTACGTCATGCTGGCTTCAAGGAGATTTTTGATAGCATACTATCCCAGATTGAGGAACAAAATAAGCAGTTGGCTCCGTCCTTTGTGTTTATTGACCCATTCGGCCCCACTGGTTTTCCTATGTCCTTAATCAACCGCCTTGCCCAACAGCCTAGATCTGAGGTCTTGATCACTTTCAATTATCAATCACTCAATGAGTGGTTTTTGCAAGACCCGCGCAAACATAGGCATTTGGACGAACTTTATGAGAGTGATGCCTGGAGTCCAGCATTGCAAATTTTTGATCCAGCTGAAAAAGAAGAGTATTTAAGAGTTACTTACCAAAATCAACTGGAGGGTCTTGGCTGGAAAAGCTGGCCTTTCCGCATGGTGAACAAACAAAACCAGACACAATATTACCTTTTCTTTGCTACTAGGCATTGGCGAGGTATGCTAGCAATGAAGCAAGCTATGTGGAATGCTGCACCCACAGGAGATTTCCGATATTCTGATTTAATTAATCCCCAACAGCCACGCCTATTTGATAAAGAACTCTATGATGAGGAATATTCAAAAGAACTGGCAAGCCAGCTCTATCAGTCTCACCGTGGGCAAAGTATCCGAAAGCAAATGCTTATACAGAATGACGTAGCATGACACCCTGTGTGCACAGAGCGTCATCTGACCAGTGCTCTAAAGATGCTTGAATACGAAGCAGAACCATCAAAGATTAGTAATGTGGAGCTACCCAGTGGCAAAAAGCGCCGCAGAGATACCTACCCTGAAGACTGCACGGTTACATTTGCCCCTTGATATGTGAATTTGTGCAAGGAAAGAGAATGTTGTATCCGAAGATTGCACTGAAGGAATATTCATTGCTACATGGCTCCAAAGCTTTGCTCGTTCACCACGTTGGGGATGGCTCAATTATCAAGAGATTTGATAAGACACCTGTTCCTATTAAGCAGACAAACGTTATATGCCCCCATTTCCTTGAATTGAAGTGGGCCTATGGCTGCCCATTTGATTGCGCCTGGTGCTATCTNAAAGGCACTTTTAGATTTCTGCCCACNGGCACAAAGCCAGTCATTAAAGACTATAAAAAGATAGAATTGCATACNANNAGATTCCTCAGCGAATCTATGACCCCTGAAATTCTCAATACTGGTGAGATAGCTGATTCTCTAATGTGGGAGAGCTCAAGCAATCCCTTCTCTAAATTCATTATTCCCATGTTTGAACAGCAAAATAGGCATAAAGTGTTGTTTGTAACCAAATCAGATAATATAAGGAACTTGCTAGAGATTAATCCTCACAATCAAGTCATCATTAGTTTCAGTCTGAATGCAGATGAGGCATCCAGGAGATGGGAAAGAGGAGCCCCCTCTGTTGACAGAAGGATTGAAGCCGGGCGAAAGCTCAGCCAAGCAGGCTATGAAGTAAGGGTACGAATTGATCCTATGGTTCCAATTCCTGACTGGGAGAAGCAATATATCAGCTTGATTGAACAGATTTTTGCTAATTTTGTTCCTAGCCGCATTACGTTTGGCTCACTTCGCGGGTTACAAAGCACCATTAATGGATGTAGTGACAAGAGCTGGTTAAACTACTTGAGGGAGAACTCCAACTGGGGGAAAAAAATTGAATTTAGCACCAGATATCAGATGTACTCCGCACTTACAAAGCATCTAAAGGAAAAATATAACTATGCTAATATTGCCCTCTGCAAGGAAACCCTGGCAATGTGGGCAAAGCTAGGGATGGATTATGAAAAGATTAAATGTAACTGTGTGTGGTGAGAGCTTCGCAATAGACCATGTGATATACTAAATTAAAGTAATAATTAAAAAGAGAGACGCGTTATGTGGAAAGAGTTTACTGTTATCATAGAACGTGATGAAGAAGGCTTCTTTGTGGGCACCGTGCCTTCTCTTAAGGGGTGCCATACTCAAGCTCATTCCTTAGACGAGCTTATGGAGCGGATAAAAGAGGCTATTCAACTTTGTTTAGAAGTGGAAGGGGAACCAGCTTCCGAGCCATTACAACTAGTAGGTGTTCAAAAGGTAGCTCTATGAGCCGATTACCTCGCCTAGCTGGCAGCGAAGTAGTTCGCGCTTTGCAAAAAGCTGACTTTGAAATAGTTCGTCAACGAGGCAGCCATATTTATATGAGGCATGTTGATGGCAGAGCTACTGTAGTGCCAGTACACAAAGGTGAAGATTTAGGCTCCGGTATTTTGTCTAAGATCTTACGAGATGTACAGTTAACCCGCCATGAATTTCGCGAATTACTGTAAGCGCAACTCAACCCTGGCAATGTGGGCAAAGCTAGGGATGGACTATAAACGACACACAGATTACAATCTGCTAGAATAAAAATGAGAAACTTTGAGAGCAGGTGCACGGAATTGACACTGTTTATAAGAAAGGAGAATGTACGCTTATGACAACTAGGAATTTATCAAGAATAGCAGGCATTATCATGCTCATGGCAGCACTTCTTTCAGTCTCATGTACTGGTGCGGCATCGAAGCCCAAAACTTATTCATCACCACCACCGATGACCATTGACACCAGCAAGCAATACACCGCTACCATTGAAACGGAAAAGGGAAACCTCGTGCTGGAGCTATTCGCTCATGATGTTCCGGTAACAGTTAACAACTTTGTCTTCCTGGCACGTGAGGGATTCTATGACGGTACCACATTCCACCGTGTTATCCCTGGCTTTATGGCTCAGGGAGGAGACCCCACGGGAACGGGAACTGGTACACCTGGCTACTCCTTTGATGATGAATTCACCGAGCATACTCATGTTGCCGGCGCCCTATCCATGGCTAACTGCGGTTCCAATACCAATGGCTGCCAGTTTTTCATTACCTATGCTCCCCAGCATCACCTTGATGGCAAACACTCGGTATTTGGCCAGCTAATAGAGGGAACGGATATCCTCGAAAAAATCGAGCAGGGTGATACCATAATACGAATAACCATAGAGGAAAAATAACCGCCCTTCCTGCTCTAGTTCAGATAGACAGTGGGTACTTTAGACAGCCTTTTATGTCATTGTGAGAATAAGGCCGGGCTATGGTGGTGTGGCGACTCAGGGATTATGGAGCCTGTTCCAAGTTTGCTCGAATTACCCTCGTGATGGAAAGGCGAAGAGATAATGTGTCACTAATCATGTGAACGAGTACAAACTCCTTGCCTTTACTTTTATTTTTTTGATATGGTATTCTTCTTCACTGGTTCATCGGTAAACGGTTGCCGACGTAAAATCTTTGTGCTAGAATCAGAAAAATGGAGGTAAGCCAAATGGCAAACTCTTTTGAAATCGTACAGGAACAGCTAGATGACTGCGCCAGGATTCTCAACCTGGATGCCAATATACATGCAATCCTGCGACATCCCATGCGGGAACTGCACGTTTCTTTGCCAGTTCGTATGGACAATGGTTCCATTAAGGTATTTCAGGGATTCAGAGTTCAGTACAACAATGCCAAAGGACCAACAAAGGGAGGAATCCGCTTTCATCCCGAGGAAACAATTGATACCGTTCGAGCACTTGCTGCCTGGATGACATGGAAATGTGCTCTTGTTGACCTGCCTTTGGGAGGATCAAAGGGTGGCGTGATATGCAATCCCAAGGAAATGTCACAGGGTGAATTGGAGCGGCTGAGCCGAGCATATATACAGGCTATATGGGAATCTATTGGTCCTGATAAAGANATTCCCGCTCCCGATGTCTANACCAATCCGCAAATTATGGCCTGGATGATGGATGAATATTCCAAAATTGTGGGAAGGAGCCAATTCGGCGTTATCACCGGTAAACCGCTCAGCATTGGTGGTTCTGCCGGACGTGGTGACGCCACAGCCCGTGGTGGTTCGTACACTATCCGTGAAGCAGCCAAAGAATACAATATAGACCTCAAGAACGCTACCGTTGCTATACAAGGCTGCGGGAACNCCGGATACTATGCAGCTTCTCTTTGCAAATCCATCTTTGGCGCCAAGATAGTGGCTGTCACCGATAGCAAAGGTGGTATCCTGAGCAGNGAAGGCCTGAATCCAGAGGCAGTTTATGAACACAAGTGCCAGACAGGCTCAGTAATCAATTTCCCAGATACTCAATCTATTTCCAATGAAGACCTCCTGGGACTTGAAGTAGATATACTCATTCCCGCAGCTCTGGAAAATATTATTACCAAAACAAATGCATCAAACATTAAAGCCAAAATCGTTGCTGAGTTAGCCAATGGCCCCGCTACACCAGAAGCGGATGGCATTCTATACAAAAATGGTATTCATGTGATACCTGATTTCTTATGCAATGCCGGTGGAGTAACAGTTTCCTATTTTGAGATGGTGCAAAATTTCTACATGTATTACTGGGATGAAAAAGAAGTTTATGAGCGTTTGGACAGGAAAATGACCACCGCTTATCATTCAGTGCTGGACACCTCNAAAAAATACAATATAAACATGCGGCGGGCAGCNTATGTAGTTGCTGTTGCCCGTGTAGCTGAAGCGATGAAAGCTCGCGGCTGGGTTTAATTTGTCAAGAGCCTCGACTCCACAGCCCCAATCTGTGTTCCCGCGCCTCTCTCTCCAACTGCAGGAAATGCGCCTGGTACTTGAGATCTGGAGGAAGAGAGTATGAATAAGCATAGCCCTGCCTGACAAGCTCGGCGTTAACCATCGTGCCATCCACCCAGACATACCTGAGCAAGCGGCCATATTTATCCCTGTCCTCAACATCCCCTTCCAGCCGAATCCTTTTACCTTCGACCAGCTCCTGGTTAGCCTTTAACGCCTCCCAATAGTAAGGTTCGCCTTTCTCCGGAGTGTCAATGCCAATATAGCGTACACGGTAACCGCCCTCGATTTCTATCGTGTCTCCATCAATAACACGCGTGACAAGAACTGTATTTTCATTGACTCGGGTGCAGCCTGCAGCCAAGACAGCCAAAACCAGGACAAGAATGGTCGCTAACCACCACTTATTCCACAATCCAGATTTGAGATGGGTCATGTAAAACGATCTCCGGCACCCCTTTGTAGATTCCAATTGTTCCTTTCACCTTTACTCTCCTATTCAAGAAATGGGTTTCTGGATTGGGCGGGAAGGCCTTCACAAATTTGCCCCTTATAGACTCGTGAGTCTCTCTATCTTCTTCCCAGATTACACATTTACAATATCCTTCATAGGGGTCATGAAAGTCAAGAAAGGTTGGCTTGCCCTTAGATTTTTGGGCATAGTAAGTTCCCACTACAACTCCTTCAACTGTAACTACCGCCTGAGGATGGTCATAGCCGATATCCAGAAGCTTCTCGGTATCCAGGGCATCGATTATTTCCTGCTCTTCTTCCGGCAACTTGACAGCTAAGTTCACCGGTATTATCTGGGGAGTATTGTTCGCTTCCGGGGCAGAAACGGTGATACCTGCATCGTAGCTGCCAGCATCCATTCCAGATATGTCTACTGATAAGGTTATATTGTCTATCTCGCCATCAGAACTGCCACTGGTGGGGGTTAAGATGAGCCAGGGAGCATCGTCACCGACTGACCAGCTTAATGTTCCACCACCGGAGTTCCACAGGCTTAGCACCTGGCTCGCTGGGTCAGCCCCACCCTGATAAGCACTGAAACTGAAACTTGATGGGCTTGCAGCGATGGCAGGAGAAGCCGGAGGCATCGGCTGCCCACATGATATGCCGGCCAATAAAAAGACTAAACCAGCGAGTAGTGATAAATGCCATTTACGCCTATTTATCATTCGCACCTCAAAATTGTCCCGGGTTTAGTTTGACCGGGATAAA